>Ga0154577_1121_pt2 | contig 23453 bp, 22 predicted proteins | sample RifGroF2_FD_116006 | JGI IMG/M metagenome (GOLD analysis project Ga0154577, IMG submission 116006) | Planctomycetes bacterium GWF2_42_9
GGTGGAAAAAGAACCTTCGGCTGTTATCGATTTGGGATTTTCGATTTATATTCCGCGAAATTATATACAATCCGATTCGCAGAGGATGAATGTTTACCGGCGAATCGCGGCAGCGCGTACGGATAAGGATTTGAAAATGCTCGAAGATGAACTTAATGATCTATTCGGGCGGATTTGTCCAGAAGTGCAAAAACTACTCGAATTGGCGGAGATAAGGATTCTGGCTTCTGCGGCGGGTATGCGGGCAATAACTCTGAATGGAAATGATATTGTTTTTTCACTGGAAAAGGATAATTCCAAAAAAGTAATTGATATTTTTGCGAAAGCACCGGGTAAATTGAGGATTCCAGACCCATTGACGGCTTATATCCGGCTGGAGAGTAAATATCTGGAGCCTGATACGATTTGTGCGGTGTTGAGAAAAATGCTTCGCAAAAAGGGGTAAGATTGACTATAATTGCCGCGGATATTTAAACAGGATGTTAATATGAAAACAAAAAAGATTTTTCTGGTATTAGTAATTGGTTTGGCAATGTCATTCTTTTACGGCTGTGAAGAAGCGGCGAAAGGGCCTGCGGTTGATCCTGCGCTGCTAGATTCTATAACGCCTCCGAAGGAAATGAATGAGATGCCGATACCTTCGGGCGGGCTGGTTCTTTCTGTTGAGAATTCCGCGGTTACTTCGGATGAAATTATCAATCCTTATATGCCGAGATTTAAAGAGTTGACGAAAGAGCAGGATTTTGAAAAATTCAGAACCGCAGCGATGCCGGTGATAACCAATACGCTTTTGCAGAAAGTTTTCGATATTAAAATTTATGAAAAGGCTAAGGCTGCGCTGCCTGAAGGTATAACTGATGAGGTGATCAGTAAAATCGTCGACGAAGAAGTGCAGAAATTTATAGCACGATGCGGCGGTAATTATTCAGAAGTTGAAAAACTGCTCGGACAGATGGGAACCGACTGGCAGCAATTTTACAAGGAACAGAGACGCGCGATTTTGATACAGTCTTTTATTTCGGAAGAACTGAAAGACGAAAAACCTATTACGCATTCGGAATTGATTGCTTACTATGACAAAATAAAAGATAAAAGCTACGAACAAAAAGCAGCTCTTACTTTCAGAGTTATAGATATTCAACCCTATTCGCTTCACGATTCCAATGACCCCAACGCTAATCTGCAAGAGAAAGCTGAACAACTGGCGGCAGAACTTTCGGATAGAATTAAAAAGGGTGAAGATTTTAATGAGCTTGCGAAAAAATATTCGCAGGACTTGACGGCTAAGGACGGCGGTTTGTGGAAACCGGTTGTGCCGGGCAGCTTGGGCAAGCCTTACGATCTGATCGAGAAAGCATCTATGGATTTGAAAGCCGGAGATGTGAGCGAGCCGATCAAAAGTTCTAATCATATTTTTATAGTGAAATTGGTTGATCGCAAAGACGGGATCAGTAAATCTTTTGATGATGTGCAGACCGAGGTCGAAGCGAGAATGCAGCTTGAAAAACGCAGGAAAATGGTCAGCGATATGATGGATAAAACTATCGCGCAAATAGATTTGACTTATGCGGATCAGTTTATCGAATACTGCCTTGAGAAGGCGTATGTTGATAGCGGCGGGAAATTGTAACGGACTTTTCAACCACGAATAAACACCAATTAACACTATAAAAAAACAAAATACGAAACTAAATTTGTAACTTTTGGAATGATACAAAAATTTGCTTAATATGATGAAAATTTTACATGGTATTGATTTAGTTGATTGTCCTCGAATCGAGCAGATGCTCGAAAGGCACGGCGATCATTTTCTTGATAGAGTTTTTACTGCGGCAGAGCAGCAGCAGGCTAACGCGGTGAAAAACAGGATCGAAAAACTTTGCGGCAGGTTTGCTGCCAAAGAAGCGGTTTTGAAATTGCTGGGCACTGGATGGCGCGGCAAAATTGCGTGGACGGATATCGAAGTTGTGAATAATGTGCTCGGCCGGCCGATCGTTACTCTTAGCGGCGAAGTAAAAAGATTAGCGGATGAAATGAAAATCGGTGAAATAAATTTGAGTATCAGCCATACGGCAAATTTCGTTATGGCTTCAGCAATGGCACTAACAAATATATAGCACGAGGGCGTTATCGATCACGTTGTTGGCAGAGACCAAGAATTTAAAATTTAAGATTTAAGATTGAATATTTGTGGAACGCTTCGCGGATTTTTTTACTAACGAACGGTAACCACGAATGAACACGAATAAACACTATTTTTTATCGCATATTCCACTGATTAAAATGATTTAATATGACAGATGATGTAAATATTTATGATTGTATAGTAATCGGCGGGGGGCACGCTGGGGCAGAGGCTGCGCACGCGGCGGCGAAAATCGGCGCTAAAACTATGCTGCTCACTATCAGCAAAGACACAATCGCAAAAGCAAGCTGCAATCCTGCTATCGGCGGAATTGCTAAAGGGCAAATCGTCAAAGAAGTCGACGCACTCGGCGGTCTGATGGGTATCACGACAGACGCAACGGGCATACAATTCAGACTATTAAATCGCTCGAAAGGCGCGGCCGTTCAATCGCCAAGGGCGCAGATCGATAAATATAAATATTCCGCGTATATTCGCAATCTTCTTGAGCAGACAGAGAACCTCACAATCATCGAAGGTATGGCGGCGGAAATTCTGGTTGATGGAAATCAGGTGCGGGGAGTTGTGTGCACGGATGGCAGAGTTTTTAATTGCGGTGCTGCTATCGTTACTACCGGAACTTTTCTTAAAGGCATAATGCATACCGGAACGAAACAGTGGGCGGGCGGAAGATTGGATGAGCCTGCATCTAACGAGCTTTCGGATTGTTTGCGCAAACTCGGTCTTGATGTGCAGAGATTGAAAACCGGAACGCCTGCGAGACTGGACGCAAAGACAATCGATTATGACAAAACAGAAGTTCAATATGGCGATGAGAAGCCTTCGCCGTTTTCGTTTTTGACGGATTCAATTACGCGAAAACAGATTCCGTGCTGGATCACATATACAAACGAAAAGATTCATAAACTTTTGTTGGATAATATGGACAGGGCGCCGCTTTATACGGGGCAGATAAAGACAACGGGGCCGAGGTATTGTCCGAGTATTGAAACGAAGATAATGCGGTTTGCTGATAAGACGAGGCATCAGGTTTTTCTTGAGCCTGAAGATGAGGAGCAGCGCACGATTTATTGCAATGGGATTAGTACATCTGTGCCGGAGGATGTTCAGGATCAGATGATAAAATTAATGGCCGGGACGGAAAACGCGCGGATAGTTCATTACGCATACGCGATAGAATATGATTATTGCCCGGCGATACAGTTGAAGCCGAGTTTGGAGACGCGGAAAATTAAAGGATTATTTCTCGCGGGACAAATTAATGGTACGAGTGGTTATGAAGAGGCGGCGGGTCAGGGATTGATGGCGGGGATCAACGCGGCGCGGCTTTTGGATAATAAAGAACCGATTGTTTTGGGACGGCATCAGGCGTATATCGGCGTGATGGTTGATGATTTGCTGACGCGGGAAATTGATGAGCCTTACCGAATGTTTACATCGAGGGCGGAATGGCGAATGAGTCTGCGAAGTGATAACGCGGATAAAAGGCTGACGCAGATCGGGCGTGATGTCGGGCTTGTTGATGATTTGCGATGGGCGAGGTTTCAGCAGACGATCGAGCAAAGTGAAAGACTGGCGGAATTTTTGAAGAATACGCGAAAGGCTGGTAAGGCACTTTGGGATTATTTAAAGCAGCCGCAGAATCCGTTTTATCACGAGATTATTCAGATGCCGGAAATTTCGGAAATGGGTGTTCGGGCGGATGTCATTGAGAGTGTGATGACGGACGCGAAATATGAAGGGTATTTGGCGAAAGAGGAAAAGGCTGTTGAAAATTACCAGAAAGATGAGAAATTAAAATTGCCCGAAAACATTGATTATGATAAGGTTGAACACTTGCGGGCGGAAGCGAAAGAGAAACTGAAAAGGTTTAAGCCCGCGACGCTCGGCCAGGCAGGCAGAGTCGGCGGTATTACGCCTGCGGATATTATGATAATTCAGATTCATTTGAGAAAAAACAATGCAAGACACAGAAGCGATTGAAAAGTTAAAAGAGATTTCAAATCAAATCGGTATCGACATCAGCGGTGCGAAAATTAGAAGGACATCTTCACGTTTTTGTCTTGGGGTAGAGCACGGCGATTATAACGGTACAGAACTTTTCGGCGTTGGGACGGACAGGTTTATCTGGTTTGCGTATAAACCAAACGGCACGAATAAGAACAGGTTTTACAGCGCGAATTTTCCAAACGAAGGCGTTGTTGAATTTGAATGCGGGAAAGTGCCGGGGCCGAAATCTGAAAAAATCGCCAATAGCTGGGTGAGATTTCCTTTCGGCGTTGATTACATATTGAACAAGCATGGGTATAAATTAAGCAAAGGGTTTGACGGAATTATTTTTGGAAATATACCCGGCGGAGGTATGAGCAGGTCGGCATCTTTGACGCTGAATCTTATTCTCACGATGATGGAAGTGAATGGCATCAAAGTTCCTGATGATTTTAAAATCGTTGATATGGCGCAGGAAGTTGAAAATGAATATATAGGTTCGCCTTGCGGGCAGCTCGATCAGATTATGATCTTGTTTGCGAAGGGGAATATGGGTACGCATTACAATCCGGCAAAGCGAACGATCGATTATATTCCGCTTGGCAAGGGCGGCGAAGATTTGCGAATCGTTGTTATGGATACAGGTACGGACAGGCCCGGTCTGGATAAATCGACATATAAAATTAGAAGAGCCGAATGCGAAGAACTTGTGAAGCTGGCGCAGGGTAAAGGTTTTCAAATTAAAAACCTTGCTGATATAAAAGATGAGAAGCTGTTTAATGATATTATGACGGCATTTAAAGTATCGCATCCGAATTTGTGCGACAGGCTGAAATATATTTATAAAGCGCAGAAAAGATTTTATAAAATGATGGATGCGTGGCGAAAAGGTGATATTGAGACTGTCGGTGCGGTTTTCAGAGAGGACGGATTTGGGCTGCGAGTCGAATATAAAATATCTGGGCCTGAACTTGAAGCGATGTGCGATATAGTAAGAGAAGTTCCGGGAGTTTTGGGCGAGCGTATGCTTGGCGGCGGCGATAAAGGCGCTTCAGGCGCATTGGTAAAATCCGAAGCGGTTGAAAAGTTGAAGCAGGCGGTTGAAATTAATTATCCGAAAATGAAACCTGATTACGCGAAAAAATTCGCGGTGCACACTTGTAAAATCGTAGACGGTGTTAAAGAATTTAATCTCGAAGGATAGCTTATGGCAAATGTTCCACCGATAGTGCTTTCAACGATCGTATGCGAAAGAGTATTGTTTGATGCGCCTACGAAAACATCGAGTCTTATTGGAATTGTCGACAGGATTCTTGCACCGCAGTATCCGATCCGCTTTCCACGGCTTTTCTTTTTTGCGGAAATGACGAACGGACACGACATAACCGAAGTCGAAGTTCGGCTGGTTGATACGGCTGATAACGATAAGATTGTTTTAAGTCAGAAGGCACAAATTAATTTTCCTGATGTGAAAAGCAATGTTTCTGTTGTTTTGGTTTTCGAGGGATTGGGATTTAATCATCCGGGCGATTATTATTTTCAGCTTTTCGCGGCAGATCAGCTTTTGTCGACACGCAGACTTGTTTGTATGCTGGCACACAGGCCGCCGGAAAAGAAGGAATAGAAATTTAAGATTTAAAATTTAAGATTGAAGATTTGAGGAATTTTCTATTTTAATACCTGAAGAAGAAATTGAGTTTAAGACGAGCCGGAGTGGCGGGCCGGGCGGGCAGAATGTAAATAAACTCAATACGAAAGTCGCGGCAAGTGTTGATATTCCAAATTGCAGCTTTTTGAGCGAGGAACAGAAATCGTTAATTCTTCAAAAACTTTCATCACGTTTAACAAAAGATAGCAGACTGATTGTCGAAAGTCAGCGATTCAGGACGCAAAGAGCTAATCGAGATTTCGCAGTAGAAAAATTGGGAAATATAATTGAAGATGCTTTGAAAGTGCCCAAAAAGAGGAAACGTACAAAGCCAAGTTATTCTTCGGTTCAAAAAAGAATGCAGCAGAAAAAGAGAAGAAGCGATATTAAGGCACAGAGAAGAAGCGGCTTTGGAATAGAATAAAAATCCTAATTTCTAAATTCGAAATACTGAACAAATTCAAATTAACAAAATTGAAATGTTCAAAACCGGGGATTTTCCTAAAGTTTGCGGGAATGACACAAAGAAGCGGGGATTATACAAGATGTGTTATTTTTTGCTTTGGGCAAGGGCATTGGAATAGAAGTTTTCGGTTGCGATGAGTTCGGCGGGAGTGCCCTGATCGATAATTCGTCCGTTTTTCAGGATTACAATTCTATCTACGTTTCTTGTAGTTGAAACTCTATGTGCGACGACGAAGGTTGTACGATTTTTAATAAGTTTATCCAAAGCGAGTCTCACGCGTTCTTCTGATTCGACATCGAGAGCGCTGGTAGCTTCATCAAGAATGATAACACGCGGATCGCGGACAATGGCGCGTGCGATTGCGAGTCTTTGCATTTGTCCGCCGGAGAGTTTTAGTCCTTCTGCACCGATGTTTGTATAAATGCTGTCTGGTAAATTCTCAACAAAATCCCACGCATCGGCAGCTTTTAATGCGGCGACAACTTCTTCAGTTGAAACATTTTTATCGCCATAAGCGACGTTTTCGTAAAGGCTGCCTGAAAAGAAAATACTTTCCTGTGTTACGACCCCGACGAATTTGCGATAAGTTCTCAAATCCATTTCCTTTATATCTTTGCAGTCAATGAGAAGTTTGCCGCTGTTTGGTCTGATGAATCCAAGGACAAGTGAAAGCACGGTAGATTTTCCGCTGCCGCTGGGGCCTACAAACGCGACAGATTGGCCGGGTTCGACTGTGAAGGTGAAATCCTTGAGGGCGTGGCGGCTTGTTTGCGGGTATTGATAGTTTACGTTTATAAATTCAAATTTGCCTTCGATTTTATCGAAAGGTTTTTTGCCGTTGTTTTCTTCGAGGTCTGGTGAAGTTAAAACTTCGTAAATAGAATCAATAGATGTGCTTGATTGCGAGAGCTGCGGAAGAGTGCCGATAATCATAAGGACTTGGCCGGTAAGTGTCAGGAACATCGAATTGAAAAGTACAACATCGCCGATCGAGATATAGCCTTTAATTGCTGAATAAGCTGAACCTGCGATAAATGTGATGTGGATGATAGTCATTGCCGCCCAGGTCGACGAACCGAAAATCGCGGTGAGGGTGTCGAAATGTTTTCCTCGGCGGAAGACAGCGGAAATTTTTGAATCGATCTCTTTGACTTCATATTCCTCAAGGCCGTGAGCGCGAGTAATTGGAATCATATTCAGCATATCCTGCATCGATGTGCTCATATTTTCCATAGCATATCGATAGCTCTTTGCGCTTTTTTTGATTCGGGCTGTGAATATCTGCCTGATAAATACCGCGATGGGGACAGCAATCAAGAAGAAAATCAAAGCAATTGGCTTGCGAATGGAAATGGCGATAATTGCGATCGTTACCTGACAAAGAAAAGTAAAAATCTGCTCGGCAAGGATTCGCGGGGTTTGCTCGACCACTTCAATATCGCGAATGATTTTGGACTGGAGCTTTCCTATACTGGATTTATGGTGATATAGAATACTCAAACGCTGAAGCTGGCGGCAAAGTTCCCTTCTAAGGTAAAGACTTATGCCGCGCATTACATCGCTAAGCATTCGTGCGTAAATTGTATGGGTAGGGACGTTTTGCACAATAAGAACGATCATAAAGATGAGATAATATGAAAGTTTTTTTATTTTTTTGGGGTCATTACCAACAGCCAAGTCAATCATCACCGCTGTAATAATGGGCATCAGCCAGGCGGGACTTGCTTTAATCAAATGGAAGAAAAAAATCCATAAGAGCTTTCCCCATTGATGTGAAAGAAGAATTTTATAACTTTGAAACAAGTTTCGTTTCGGGTTTGATTTCATTTATATTTTAAAATGCGATGCCGAAGTCCTCATAAGAGGTATTTACATCAGCATCTTCTATTTCAACTTTGCGGATTGTAAAGGATTCCTTTAAATCTTCGATGCAGTCATCGATGTCTTCAGGTTCGCCTTGAAGGCGCATTTCCACCTTGCCATCCTCAAGATTTCGGACAAAACCTTTGAGGTCGTAACGTTTGGCTATGTTTTTGGCGGTAAAACGGAAACCTACGCCTTGAACGTAACCACAGAATACTATGTGTTTTGCGATTGTCATTGAATTTACCTTTGCCATAAGTATAATATACTCCGCGTTATTTGGCAATCCTGCGGAATATTCATTTTCAGGGGGCAAAAAAATCATAAAATAAATAAGATATTCTTAATTTAAAATTAATATAAAGTTGTTATAATAATGTGTTCAAAATAATATAAGAAGATATGAAAATACTTGGAAAAAATAAACGGGAAGAACAATTATACCAGTTAATTACACTGGTAGCGGGCGGATTTACGCTCGGTGAGGTTCTGGATAAACTGGCACGGGCGGCGGTAGAGATCACCGGCGTATCGGCGTGTTCTATAAGATTGCTCGATGATGAAGCGGGTGATCTGAAAATGCGGAGCACTTTCGGCTTAAGCGAAGAATACCGAAATAAAGGGCCTGTTACCAGAGACGACCCTGTGATCCAGGCGGCGTTCGCGGGCGAAGCGGTGATCATCGATGATATGAATCAGGACGATCGCGTCAGATACAAAGACGCATCCGCGAAAGAAGGCATTGCCAGTCAGCTTACAGTCGCGATGACATTCAAGAATACACCTGTCGGAGTTTTGAGACTTTACAGGCCAAGGGTCGGGGGATTTACCGAAGACGATATTTCACTTGCCCGTTCGGTGGCATCGCAATGCGCGGTAGCGATCACGAACGCAAAATATTATGCAAGAGCTATTGCGGGCGAACAGGTCTCGCAGCAAGTTCGGCTTGCAAGTATTATTCAGCGAAGAATGATTCCTGATGCGGCTCCGAAAATAGCAGGGCTTGAGATCGCGGCGGCATATAAACCTTGCTTTGGAGTCGGCGGCGATTTATACGATTTTATTCGGCTCGATAATGATTGTCTGGCGATCGCGATCGCTGATGTTATCGGCAAGGGTATTCCGGCGGCACTAATGATGAGCTCGTTTAGAGGAATGATACGCGCTTATGCCGACGGCGGTCATACGCGGCATACGATGCCAGAAATAATTCAAAAACTTAATATGAATGCTTGTGATGAATGCAGGGACGGCGAATTTGTTACGCTGTTTTATGCTATTTTGAACGCGAAAGAAATGACGCTTACATATTGCAACTGCGGACATGAGCCTACGCTGCTTTGGCGCAAAGGTAAAATTCGCGAACTATCAAAGGGCGGTTTGGTTCTCGGGGTTGCTCAAGATGCGAAATATGAAACTGAAAAAGTCGAACTTAAAGGCGATGACCGGATACTATTCTATACAGATGGTTTGATCGACGCGGTGAACTTTGATGGAAAAATCTGGGGCGTTGAGAGTTTGTATAAAACCTTCAAGCAGTGCGCTTCAGGAACGGCGGCTGAAATCGTTAATAACACATTGACGCTGCGGAGAAGATTTATCGGGCTGGCTCGCCAGACAGATGATACGAGTATTGTAGCGGTCAGAGTATCAGATAGAAATTAAAAATAAAAATTTTTCCCCTCTGATTTTGCTATTCAAGGCAGCAAAATCCTAAAGATTCGGGGATTATAAGATTCGGCTTAAAAGCCGATGCTGATTTAATACTATGATAATAGAACAAAAAACGAGATTCTTCACTGCGTTCAGAATGACAAGGTGTTGGCACACAGAATTTTATCGGCTGTAATGGCGAAATTAATAATAACAATCGATGGGCCGGCGGGCAGCGGAAAAAGCTCAACGGCAAAACTTCTCGCGGCAAAAATTAACGCATCTTTTCTAGATACGGGAGCGATGTATAGGGCGGTTACTTTGGCGGCAATGCAAAAGGGCTGCGATTTCAATGATGTTTCGCAACTTGAAAAGATAATCGATAACACTAATTTCGAATTTAAAATAAAAGATGGTGTTATGGTTGTTAAAATCGCGGGCGAGGATGTAACGGAGAAAATTCGAGATCCGCAGGTTACCGGCAATGTCCGGTTCGTTGCTGCAGAGGGAAGTTTGCGGGCAAGGCTTGTTAAACTGCAAAGAGAGTTTGCCGCAGGTGTGGAACAGATTGTAACGGAAGGCAGAGATCAGGGAACTGTGGTTTTCCCGGATGCGAATTTAAAAATATTTCTAACTGCCGACAACACGGAACGCGCAAAACGAAGGGCGATGGAATTATCGCAAAATGGCTATAAAGTAGATGTAACCAATTTGCAAAAAGAAATAGAGATCCGCGATTTGCAGGACACATCAAGAAAAGTTGCGCCTTTGACGCCGGCAAAAGACGCGGTGATGATCGACACGACGAATTTCACGCTTGAGCAGGTGGTCGAAGAAATTTTAAAACTCGTGAAAAACAGCGTGGGCTAAAGCCCACCCTACGGACTAACCCCCAGCATAAAGCTGGGGGCTAACAGAACCCCTCGAATCCATCTTGTCTGCGACAGCGAGGACAGGTAAATCAGGGGGCTAACGAATTGAAGATAAAATGAAAATATTAGATCGTATAAAATACGTTTGGTACTTTATGTGCGGATGGCCATGCAGGTTTTTCTGTATGTTCTTTTTCAAAATACGTTTTTATGGAATTGAAAACGTTCCGAAAAAAGGCGGATTTATTCTGCTGTGCAATCATCAAAGCTGGCTTGATCCGATGTTTGTTGTTGTACCTGTCAATAGAAGATGTGTTTTTGCTGCACGAGACAATCTATTCAGAGTTCCTGTTTTGGGCTGGGTATTCAAAGTATATAGTTGTATCCCGATAAAAAGAAATCACGCTGATATTGGCGCAATACGCGAATGTATCGACAGATTGAAAAATAATTGCGGGCTTGTTTTGTATCCAGAGGGGACAAGGACACGCGATGGAAAAATTGCGCACGTGAAACCGGGATTTACACTTCTTGCGAAAAAAGCAAATGTTCCGATAGTGCCTGTTGTGATTGACGGTGCATTTGAGTGCTGGCCGAGAAATCAGGCTCTTCCGTCTTTGGATGGTAAGATTTCGGTTCAGTACGGTGAAGCCATTATGCCTGAACAAATCGCGAATGAATCCGACAAAGAATTTATGTCCGATCTTACACAAAAAATGCGTAAGATGCAGACTGAACTTCGCATAAAGGTTGGAAGAAAACCATTTGATTATAGCAGCAAAACAAATGACGATCATCCTGTGATTGCGGCTAGTGTGCAAGAGAACCAAAAAGTGCCAATGATTAAAATGATGAAAAGGAAAATCAATTTTTATTGGTATTTCCTCTGGCGACAGTTTTGCAGAATTTTTTGCAGACTCTATTTTAATCCGACAGCCTTTAATACACATTATGTTCCTGATGAGGGAGCGTTTTTGCTTTTGTCGAATCATCAGAGTTTTCTTGACCCGATGATAAACGCAGATCCGCTTAAGCGTCAATGCTGCTTTGCGGCGAGGGATAGCCTTTTTACGATTCCTGTTTTTGGGCCGATGGTTCATTCGTTCAATGCGATTCCGATCAAACGCGGACAGGCAGATTTGACGGCGATGAAATTGTTTTTGGAAAAACTGCGTGATGGTTACGGCCTGGTTCTCTACCCAGAAGGTACGAGGACTGAAAACGGTAAAATCGCTGAAATGAAAGCTGGATTCGGACTGCTGGCGAGAAAAGCTAACGTGCCGATCATTCCTTCGGTTATAGATGGTGCGTTTGAGTGCTGGCCCAGACAGCAGAAATTATTCTCACGCGGAAAAATTTATGTAACTTATGGCGAACCTATCCCGGCTTCAAAAGTAGCTGAAATGGGTGATAGGGAATTTGCTCATTACCTGACACAGATTTTAAGAGAAATGCAGAGAGAATTAAGGTTGAAGGTTGGACGCAAGCCGTTTGATTATACAGAAACGGAAACGACTCCTGATACCTTTATTAATTTAGGTAAAATATGAAAGTAATAGTAGCGAAAAGCAGCGGATTTTGTCCTGGAGTTCGGAATGCCATCAATATGGCGGAAAAAACTCTGGCTAAAGAGAAAAATGTACATAGTTTGGGCGAAATCATCCATAATAAAGACGTAGTGCAAAAACTGGCAGACGCAGGGCTGAAAATCACTGAAAAAGTCGAAAAAATCAAAGCCGGTACGGTTATTATCCGTTCGCACGGAGCAACGGCTGAACAAATAAAGAAAATGGAGAAAAAAGGACTTCAAATTATCGATGCCACCTGCGTACTCGTAAAAAGGGTACAAAAAATCGCCAAACTGCTTCATTCAGAGGGTTATCAAGTTGCAATAATTGGAGACAAAGGGCATCCTGAAGTACAGGCGGTTTTGGGTTCTGCGCCTGATATTATGGTGATCGGGTCAAAAGCTGATGTTGCTAAGCTAAGCAAGCATAAGAAGTTAGGAATTATTTGCCAGACTACACAAAGCCCGGAGCATTTCGCTCAAATGCTAGCTGAAATAGCGCAAACGGAGTTTGTAGAGCTTAAGGTTATTAATACTTTATGCAAGGAAGCGATCAAGCGGCAGAGCTGCGCGGTACAGCTTTGTAAGAAGGTTGATATTATGTTTATTCTGGGCGGGCTGCATAGCGCTAACACTATGAAGCTGGCGGAATTATGCAAAAAGTACAATAAAAAAACGTTTCATTTGCAAAACTGGAAAGAACTTGATAAAACTATCCTTTTCGGTAATAATGTTGCCGGCATTACGGCGGGTGCATCTACGCCGCAATGGATAATTGACGACTTTGTAGAAAACTTACGGAGATTCAAAACTAAATAAAAACTTAAAAATAAAATCTCTACTAATTCGAAGACCGAAGCTAAACCAATATTAGCATTTGTGTTTTTGAAACCGGAACGAGATTCTTCACTGCGTTCAGAATGACAAAGTGCTTTGGGTTTTGGGTTATAAGTTTTAAATTTTTAGCTATGGATTGATACGCGTTGGCGATGTAGTCAATGCGTTTTTTGTTTAAGTAAAGATTCGCGTTTAAAGCGTGATGTGGAGGGCGCGAAATCTAAATTACTACACTCCACGAATAAAGGAAAAAAATGGTTGATAGAAACATAATTAGAAAATTAGGGTTCACACCAGAGGAACTCGAAAGCAAAGTAAACGCGTTGTTTACGGAAGCAGACGGCAAACTTTTGTCGGAAGCTCTTGAAAAGAAAGTTGACGCCTTAACGCCTGGGACGATTCTCAAAGGCAGAATTATTCAGCAAATCGGAAACGATGTAATTCTGGAAATCGGTCTCAAGAGCGAGGGCGCTGTCGATGTTTCAGAATTTGATGACCCCTCGGAAATTCAGCCGGGCCTTGAAATTGAAGTATTGCTCGAAGAAGTTGATTCCGGCGGTCTTATCATTTTAAGTAAACGCAAAGCAGACAGAATCAGAGGTTGGGAACGTTTGGTTACCAGCCGCAAAGAAGGCGATATGGTTACTGGCAAAGTTATCCGCAGAATCAAAGGCGGCTTGCTTGTCGATATCGGCGTACCTGTCTTTTTGCCGGCATCACAGGTTGACATTCGCAAACCGGGCGACATCAGCAGATTCATCGGTCAGGATGTTACTTGCGAAATTCTCAAGATCGATCAGGACAATAAAAATATCGTCATATCAAGACGTAAAGTTATCGAAGATCAGAGATCAGCAGGAAAAGAAAAACTTCTTGCAGAGATCGAACCAGGGCAGCTTAGAAAAGGCGTTGTCAAGAATATCGCAGATTTCGGCGTATTCGTTGACCTTGGCGGCTTAGACGGCTTGCTGCATATTTCAGATTTGAGCTGGGGCAGAGTATCGCATCCATCAGAAGTTGTTCATCTTGATCAGGAAATCGAATGTGTTGTTATCGGCGTAGATAAGGATAATGAAAAAGTTTCTCTTGGTCTGAAACAGAAGTCATCAAGCCCATGGGAAAATATTGAAACACGTTATCCAATCGGCGCAAAGGTTAAAGGCACAGTCGTTAATGTTATGAACTACGGTATTTTCGTCAGACTCGAAGAAGGCGTTGAAGGCCTTGTTCACATTAGTGAAATGAGCTGGACGAAGAAAATCAATCATCCAGGCGATCTTTACAAACTGGGCGATCAGATTAACGTTGTTGTTCTCGATGTTAATAAAGATAAACAGGAAATTTCTCTGGGCGTTAAACAGCTTGAGGCAAATCCGTGGGCTGTCGCTTCACAGAAATATCCGCAAGGCACAATCGTTAATGTTAAAATTACAAGCCTTACGAACTACGGCTCTTTTGTTGAAATCGAGCCTGGTATCGATGGTTTGATCCACATTTCAGACATCAGTTGGACAAAGAAATACAATCATCCGGGCGAAGCGCTCACAAGAGATCAGCAGGTTAAATGCGTTGTTCTCGAAGTCGATGAAGAGAAACAAAGAATTTCTTTGGGCATCAAACAACTGACGGAAGATCCGTGGTTACACGCGATTCCAGAAAAATATCTGCCGGGTCAGATCGTTCACGGTGTGGTTACAAAGATTACGAATTTCGGCGTGTTTGTCGAACTTGAATCAGACCTTGAAGGTTTGCTGCACATTTCTGAAATAGCAGATCACAAGATCGAAAATCCGCAGGAAGTTGTAAAGCCGGGTCAGGAAGTCGAAGTGAAGATTCTTCGCGTTGACGGCGACTCGAGAAAAATCGGCCTTTCAATGCGTAGAGTAAAATGGGCAGAGGAAGATTCCAAAGCCGTTCCAGCTCCAGATATGAATGAGCCGGGCTCTTCATCTTCTTCATCGTCATCACCTCGCAGAGGCGGACTTGACGGCGAAGGTCTGATGATTCCTCCAATTCAGCCAAAAGAATAATTGCTGACTGAATGTAAAATGTTCAAGGCCGTTTTCGATAGCGAAAGCGGCCTTTTTTATTTGTTAATCACACCCTATTTTTAGTCGATATTGCCATAAGTAAGATAATTTGTACTTAACGTCCTATAACGGGAACTGAATTATGACGATATTTGACACAACAATAAAAGAATACCTGACGGAAATTGATGAATCGCCATTGCTTACATGGGAGCAGGAATGCGAACTCGCGAATCGCGTTATAGATTTCGATGATCCCGAGGCGCGGGATATTCTTGTACGCAGCAACTTGAGACTTGTTGTGAGTATCGCAAAACGCTTTGCGACAGGCAAATTGTCTTTGGGCGATTTGATCGAGGAAGGCAATCTCGGATTGATCCGCGCGGTAGATTCATTTGACCCGGAAGTTGGTGTGCGGTTTAGCACTTACGCGGCGTGGTGGATAAAACAGACGATCAAACGTGCGCTCTTGCAGGATAGCGGGCCATTGTCGATACCGACTTATATGGTTGAGCTTGTAAATCAATACAGGCAGGTTGCGTCAGAATTGCAGAAAAAATTGCAGGATGCTCCGACCGTAAATCAGATTGCGCAGGAGATGAAATTACCAGTTAAGAAAATTGTCGCGATAAAAGAAATCGCGGATTCAGTCCATACGGCACTTGACAGCGAAACAGACTCCGATAGCCCAACTATGCAGGAGAAGATACCGCAGGTTTCAAGTGAACTGCCGGAAGATGAATTGGCTAATACCGAAGAGCTGAAAAAAGTAGTAAAAATGCTCGATAAATTGCCGGGCAGATGCGGCGAGATACTGAAATTGCGATTTGGCATCGACGGCAGAGAGCCATTGACTTTAAAGCAAATCGGTGCTAAACTCGGTCTTACTCGTGAGAGGGTAAGGCAAATTCAGCAACAGGCACTCGACACCCTCAACGAATTAATGAACAGCAGGTAGAGTTGTTTTTTTAGTTGAGGTAAAAAGTGGATTTAAAGACTCACATTCGTACAATCCCCGATTGGCCGAAAAAGGGCATATTGTTTTATGATGTTATGCCTTTGCTGGCCGACAAAGATGCATTTGCTTACGTTGCCGAAATCATTTTTGAAAGATACAAAGATACCCAAATAGATTACGTAGGCGCTGTTGACGCGAGAGGATTTATTATAGGTTCTGCGGTTGCGCTGAAATTGGGAGCGGGACTGGTCGCAATTCGGAAAAAAGGCAAGCTGCCTTATAAAACTGAAGCAATTTCTTATGACCTTGAATACGGCCAAAGTACACTAGAAATTCAAATCGACGCGATCAAAAAAGGCTCGAATGTTCTGATGGTTGACGATCTTCTCGCGACCGGCGGAACAATGGAAGCAGCGTGTAAATTAATTGAAAAAATCGGCGGTAATATTACCGCAGTTGCGTTTCTGATGGAGCTTAAAGATTTGGCAGGCAGAGAGAAACTAAAAAAATATAAGATTACATCAGAGATCGTGTGCTGAAATGCAAAAGCTCAAAGTTAAAATTCCCGCGTCTTTAGCTGATAATTACACAGTAACGGTAGGTTCTGATTTTCTTTCGCAAATTATTCAGCAGGTAAAAAAATTGCTGCCCGGCAAAGAACTTTTTGTGATCACAGATTCAAATGTCGCAAAGACGAAGCATCTTAAGGGTTTAATCGGAAAAGAAAAAATTTCAGTATATGTAATAAATCCTGCCGGCGAAAAATCTAAGAATATAAATACAATTATAAAGATCATCGACACAATGGAAAAAAATGCACTCGGGAGAGATACCGCTGTGATCGCGGTCGGCGGCGGGACGGTCGGGGATATGGCGGGATTTGTTGGGGCAATTTTTAAACGCGGCATCGATGTTATACAAATTCCAACCACAACAGTTGCGCAGGCGGATTCATCAATTGGCGGGAAAACAGGAGTCGATTCAAAAATAAGCAAAAACGCATTTGGCGCTTTTAAAAATCCAAAGGCGGTTTTTGTAGATGTATGCACTTTGAAAACACTCGATGAAAAGCAATTTAATGCCGGATTGGTTGAATCTATAAAACACGCACTCATCGCAGACGCGGCTTATTATAAATTTATTTGCGGAAATCTGAATGACATACTCGCGCGCAAAACAAAAGCACTTGAATATATAGCTGTGAAGAATTGCAGGATCAAAGCGGATGTTGTCGAGGCAGACCCTTATGAGAAAAACAAGAGAAGGATTTTAAATTACGGGCATACAATCGGACACGCAATTGAATCAGCAAGCAATTATAAGATCCTGCATGGCCAAGCGGTTGCGATTGGCATTATCGCGGCAAATATTATCGAGCAAAAACTTGGTCTGGGCGGCGAAAAGAGAATTGAGGAGTTGAAGGAATTATTTAGAAATCTAGATATTGATTTGAATGTTCCGAAATCAATTACGAAGAAAAAAATTCTTGATATTATCAGCAGGGACAAAAAGGCGGTGCAGAAATGGCCGAGGTTTGTGCTGATTGAAAAAACCGGCAAGGTATTATGCCGAGATGGCGAATACGCGCATAAGGTGGAGCGGAAAGTTGTTGAGGAAGTAATAGATATTTTATTAAGTCAGAAATATTGAGGTAAAAATGTTTCGAGAAAAAATTAAAGTGCTTGATTGTACGATACGCGACGGCGGATTGATCAATAATCATTATTTCACGGATGAGTTTGTTCGTGCGTCATATAAGGCGATTTCCGATGCGGGTATCGATTATATGGAACTGGGCTATCGTTCGAGCAGGGCGCTTTCGCCGGAGACAAATTATGGCCCGTGGAAATATTGCGATGATGATAAAATCAATCGGATAATTGAAGGCATCGAATCCAACACAAAACTTTCGATAATGGTTGATGCACATCGTGTGAAAGAGCAGCAGTTTCAGCCTAAAGAAAAAAGTCCGGTCGATATGATTCGCGTTGCTACTTATGTTAAAGACATCGATAAGGCGATCGCGATGGTGAAAATGGCGAGCGATCTTGGATATGAGACGACGGTCAATATAATGGCTGCTTCAATAGAGATTGAAAAAGATTTGACCGAAGCGCTTGATCAACTTGCGGAAACGCCGGTGAACGTTGTTTATGTTGTCGATAGTTACGGATATTTCTACTGCGAGCAAATCGAATATATGGTGAATTTGTATCGTCAGCATTTGCCTTCGAAAATTGAAATCGGGATCCACTGTCATAATAATCAGCAGCTTGCGTTCTCAAATACTATTGAGGCGATAATTCATAATGCCAATTATGTCGATGCTTCGCTTTACGGCATAGGCAGAGGCGCGGGCAACTGTCCGCTTGAGTTGATAATGGGCTTTTTGAAAAATCCGAAATTCAGCTTAACGCCGATTCTGAAGGTTATTGAAGATTATATGATCCCAATGCGGAACGAACTTGAATGGGGTTATTTGATTCCTTTTATGGTTACGGGCATTTTGAACAGGCATCCTGAATCAGCGATTAGTTTCCGCAAAACAGCGGACAAAGATAAATACGCGGAATTTTATGAAACAACTCGCGATTCGTTAGAGAATTTGTAATTTGCAAAATATACAGCGCAACAAAAAAGGGTTCAGAATAAACTGAACCCTTTTCTTTTTTCACCGATTTGGAAAATCTTCTTCCTTTATTTTTTCCTTCTAAGAGCTAATGCTCCGAGAGTGAGTAATCCCATAGTAGCTGGTTCTGGAACCAGAACAGGAACTTGTTCTGTGCAGAAAGCAACGCCGCCGAGGAATGATACTTTGAAACCAAAATCTCCGCTTTCATTAACTGCTATTGGAGCACCTGTTCCAACATAGTAATCAATATAACCAACCCAGCCTGTACCGTTGTTATTCGGCAGTGCCTGATTTCCAGTTGGTTGTGTTACAATGAATGTCCAGTAATCAGGAGCAATAACACTTGGTGAAATTGTAAAGGTTTTGTTCATTCCGATTGCGATGTGATAACCGACCCAAGCGGCTGTAGTCTGGTTCTGAACTGTTTCGGCGATCCAAACTGTAGGATCAAGTTCAGTGTCTGTGATGAAATCGCCTTCAACGTGGCCTGGGAACCAATTTTGGACGCAGCTCCATGAGATAGTGTATTCAGTGTTTTCGCCTTCACCCACTTGTGTGAAAGCAGGCTGACCGCCAAGCACAATTGCACCATCGCCATCATCGTCGCAATTCCAGCCAACAATGGCAGCATTAGCGGAAATGGCAGTGAGAACAACTACGAGAATTGCTAGTAACTTCTTCTTCATAAAAATCCCTCCAATTAATTATTTAAATACGTAGTTTCGTAATTTGTGTGAAGTATACCAAAATACGTTGCTGCTTGTCAAGAAAATTCAGGGAAACGCCCGATAAATAATTATTTAATTATAGATTTAAAATATCTTATAGGTCAGAAAAGACTATTTGCGAGAAGGTGATTATTAAAGCAATGATACAGGCGGCAAAGAAACCCCACCAAAGTATAACGCTTTTGTACCATTTATCGCCCAGCTCGCCAAAGATATTCATTTTTTTCCAGTTCAACGACAATTCGTCGCCGACTTGTTCAGGTCTTGGCGGTGCGGTCATTAGTGAAATGGAACAGCATACAATCACGCAGAACAGCCAGGTAAAAAAAGCCTGATTATTGAACGAATACATAATATGGTAAGTTGCTTTTCCGAAAAGTTCCGGCATATAGAATAGGTAAAGTTTTAAGAAGATTTCGAATATGAAGCCTGCGAAAATGGCGGTTGTGGCGCCTTTTGCGTTGATACGTTTAAATAAGATTCCCAGCAAAAAGACAGCCGCAAACGGGGGAGCGAAAAAGGAATAAAGATTTTGGATGTACATAAACAATCCTATTTTCATTTTCGCAATCAGCATAGCGATCAAAATTGAAGTAATGATAATACATATTGATGTCATAACACCCATAGAAACAAGACGTTTGTCGCTGGCGGTTTTGTTTATCATTCGTTTGTAAATATCAAGCGTTACGAGAGTCGCGGTAGAATTTAAAACCGCGTTGACGGTGGATTGGATAGCTCCGAAGAGTGCGGCAAGGAACAGGCCGCGTATGCCGATAGGGACAACGAGTTGGAGCATACGAATATAACTTTTATCTGCGGCCGGTCTAATTTCTTCCCATGGTTGGAGCATAATCTCCGGCATTTTCGCAAAGAGAATTAGACCGGGTAATACGACGATGACCGGCATAATGATTTTTAAATAACCGGCGAAAACGATTCCCATTCTTGCGTGGTACATATTTTTTGCGCCGAAAACTCTTTGGATCATAAACTGATTTAAAGCTGAATACCAAATTCCTGAAGCGAGAAAGCCGTAGATAAAACAAGGCCAAGGTACGACAATGTGCGTAACGGGCTGAATAACGGATAAGCGATTGTAGGTATCGGTTGCGGCCATATTTTGTGCGTTCTGGGAAACAGCTTGCGCCCAGACCCCGGTTTTTGCGCGGTTGGCTTCGATCATAACTTCCCAGCCTTTTACGAGCGAATGCTCATCGCCGGAAAGCATATATAGACCGCAAATAGCAACCAAGACACCGCCGATGACCATTATGAACAACGTAAAAAGATCCATCCACGCGACAGATTTCAAACCGCCGTAGATTGCCCAAACGCCTGTTAGTATTCCCAATGCGCAAATTGCAAACCACATCGGCCAGCCGAAGAGAGCATTGATCGCGACAGCACCGCCATAAAGTACAGCCGCCAAAAATGCGAATATATTTGCGACGACACTTAGTACGGCGAAGGTTTGACGGAGAGTGATGTTGAAACGTCTTTCGAGAAATTCAGGAATTGTAAAAACGCGAGCCGCGAGGAGGAATGGAATGAAGAGCCAAATGAGTACGGAGAAGGAATTAATATTGCCCCATTCGTACATTGCGACAGAAATGCCGAAGATATATGTTGCGCCGACCATACCGATGAAATGTTCGGAGCTGATGTTGGCGGCGATGAAGGAAGAGCCGATTACATACCAGGGAAGCGATCTGCCCGCGAGAAAGTAATCTTCGCTTTTGCCCTGTACCTTTCGGCCTGCAAAAAAACCAATTCCGCAGACAATTAACAAGTAAGAACAAAACGCAAGATAATCCAGAAAGTGCAACTGGAAAGTTTCTGCTGCTGCCAACATATTCATCACCTTTCAAAATCTGTGTCAATCCCAGATGAATGGTTTCATTATTTCCAGAATTTCAACTTTGAGTTCGGGTTTTATGAATTTTATAGAATATTTAAAGATTTCAGGATTTTCGCTGTTCAACGCGAATAAATCATAATGATTTGGGATAGCGAATTTTGTGCAAACCAGTGCGGCTAGCTGGGCGGCTTTTTCGGCGTTCATATTTCCCCATTTTCCGTTGATGCAGAACAGGCCGACTTCAGCCTGCGGTGCTGATTGGAGCAGCAGAGGCGATAAATCGGTATCTGCACTATGATATATCGAACGGCCGTTAGGGAATTTGAAAGAATAGCCTGCTGTGTCGACGACTTTGGGTTCGTTGGGGACAGTATAAATGCCTTCGATTTTAATTTGATTAACGGTTTCAGATTCGCCGACATCAATCGTGATGACGTTATCTTTTTTGATTCCTAACTCTAGTAATTTTTTTGATGCGAAACGCGGGGCAACAAATTTTGTAGAGTCTTTAAATTTATATTGTTCGATGACTTCAGGGTCGAGGTGGTCTCGATGATCGTGTGTTACTATGAATATATCTACTTTTAAATCTGCCGGTTTTATTGGAGCTGGAAATGTGCGTTTCAAAGCGGGCGATTTTTTTTCGACAGAATCACTTAAATAAGGGTCGATAGCGATAAGTGTGTCGCAGCATTTGCAGATATATCCTGCCTGGCCGAGAAAGTAAAGTGCAGCCTGATTGGGTTTTAATTTTAGATCAATTATGCGTTTCATAAAATCCTTTATGGCAAAAGAACTGCTTTAAAAACGTTTTTCTTATTTTCCTGTAGTTGTATTATCGCTTTGTTTGCATCTGCCAGAGGTTCTTTTATATCTATAAGAGATGCGACATTTATTTTCTTTTCTGAAACCAAGTGCAGGCATTTTTCAAAGCAATTTAACGAACGGCACGAGCCGAGTACGTTTAATTCTTTCATATTCAGCAAAGGCAAATCGAGCGGTTCCGATTTCCAGATATAACTGAAGAGAACGAGTGTGCCGCGAGGCCGCAAAGCGTTTAAAGCGATGTTTGGAGCGGCTCCCGCGCTTGTGCCTTCAATCGCAAGGTGAACGCCGGTTTTGCCGACAGTTTTTTCGAGCGTTTCGGTTAAATTTTGATTATGTGTGTTGCAGGTTATCGCGTTTGTTTCTTTTGCGATTCGATCCAAACGCGAATTGTAATGGCCGGCAATAATAATTTTGCGAGCGCCGAAAATTTTCGCAAACATTGCGTGAATGAAACCGAAAACACCATCGCCTAGAATCAGCACATCCCAGCCGGGCTGAAAATTTGCTCTTTCGAAACTTTCCATACATACAGCGAGCGGTTCTGTTAAAGCGGCATCCAAAGCGGAAACATTTTGCGGGAGCGGATAACAATTTGCGGCATCGACTGCGAGAAATTCTGCCCAGGCGCCGGGATTTTCGCTGTTTCCCAAATGGCGAGTGTTGGGGCAGAGATGACCAATGCCTGATAAACATATTTCGCATTTGCCGCATCTTTGGACTGGGTCAACGGCGACTTTTGTTCCGATTTTTATGGTGCGGACATTTTTTCCGGTTTCGACGATTGTGCCAGCGGCTTCGTGGCCGGGGATTATAGGCGGGGTGCAATCCCAATCGGCATAATGAAAATCACTAGTGCAGATTGACGCGGCTTCGACTTTGATCAAAACTTGATCGTCGCCGATGCGAGGTTTTGGCGCTTCGCCGAGTTCAAATCTTTTTTTTCCCTGCCAAAAGACCGCTTTCATAATTTTCCTTTATTTAAGGCAACCTCTAAAAAGTTGAAAACTGTGTGCATTGCAACTTCACAGCATTTTTTTATGTGCGATATTTCAACGAATTCATAATCGCAGTGTCCGGTATCTGTGCCGAAGCCGCAAAGGATCGCGGGTATGTTGCCCTGACGAACTATTCTGCTGACATCGGTTACGCTGCTATGGCCTCTTATCGGGCAATCAGCTTTCCGAACAGCTTTATGTGCATCAACGAGGCATTTCACTATTTTTTGATTTGCGTCGATTTGGTATGAATGGCCTACGAAAATCCAGTTTGTCTCAATCGAGATTGCTTCGCCGCTGCGACTCCTGGCAATGACACCAGAAAGTATTGAATCGAAATCTTTTTTGATTTGTTCAAAAGTTTTATCAGGATGCCAACG
>Ga0154577_1001_pt5 | contig 23398 bp, 19 predicted proteins | sample RifGroF2_FD_116006 | JGI IMG/M metagenome (GOLD analysis project Ga0154577, IMG submission 116006) | Planctomycetes bacterium GWF2_42_9
GGCGCAGGATTATGCAGCATTGTCGCAAAGACATTCAGATTTGCAAAAAGAGCATCTCGAATTAAAGGATGAGAACAGCAAACTAAAAGCCCGTCTTGAAGTTCTTCAGCCTGAATTAATTCAAACAAAGAAGGAACTGGACGAAGCAAACAAACTCGTTGTAGATATGCGTCTTGAGGTGAATAACTGGAAAAACGACATTCTTGGTTTTAGAGATGAAATGAGAGCGGCTGATAAGGTTCAGCTTGAAACGCTGCTTAAAATACTTCAGACTCTGGGCGGAGAAATTGAAAATTCCGAAATGGCCGATACAAACGATAATTCACAAGATAATTTAAATGGTGATTCGAATGAAACGAAGTAAATTTCTGCTGTTATTGCTGCCGCTGCTTTTAACGGGATGTATTGGTCAAAAAAAGCATAATCCAGATTCAGCGTATTATTATCTGACGCCTAACAAAGATCTGATGACAATCGGCAGAGTGGTACTGCTTGAGTTGGCAAACGAATCGGCATATACAAAAGTTTCATTTGATATCACGGATTCGTTATACGGCGCGTTGCAAAAAAGACAAATATTTGGTATTACGGTTATCCGTCAATCGGATCCGAGCTGGCAAAATTTGCAGCTTGGAAAATTCGATAACTATTCTCTTGAGCAACTGTCGGCGATGCACAAATCTTTGAAAGCTGATGCGGTCTTACGCGGTACTGTAACACGATATGAGCCTTTTCCGCATTTAGTTATCGGGCTGCGGCTGGAATTGATTGATTTAGTAGACGGACAATTATTATGGGGGCTTGAACAAATTTGGGATGCTTCCGATGAAAGTACGCAAAACAGAGTCAGGGATTATTATAAGACATCGATTCTGCCAGGTTCGGATTCGCTTGAAGTTGGAATGGGAACGGTCAGTTCATTGAGATTTATTGATTTTATAACGTATGAAACGGCTAAAACTATTAAGCCGAAAAGATAAGGCAATTATAAATTTTAGGACGTCTGGTTATCGGCCTGTGAATTAATTTACTTTAAAAATATTGAAAAATTTTAAAAAAGGTGTAAAGTTTTTTTATGATCATGCGAAAATAAGGTAGATTAAAGCAAAAGGTATGTGACAATGATTGATAAAATTGAAAATAACCAGTTATCGGATTTAATGAAGGGAACTTCAAAACAATCCGCTCCTTCTACACCAGCGAACATTCAGGAAGATGCTTCTCTGCAGATTACGCATGAATCTTTAATACAGCAGGCCAGCCAGGTTCCTTCACAAAATTTCAACGCAGTTGAAGAAGCCAAGCAACTCATATTATCAGGCCAACTGGATACGCCCGAAAACATTCGCGCGGCAGCAGAATCAATTGTAAAATTTGGTATATAAAATTGCCGAATTTTTCAATCTGAAAGGCTAAAAAAATCTCGTTTAACGAAAATGCTTAAAGTGCGTTTACGCTAAATAATCCAGAATTTGCCCGGCAGGAACAGTATTTAAAATTCCCATGCAAATCCCAAAAGCGCTTAGGTCTTTAACTTTGTGTGCTTGTTTTGCCCAGAAATTGGCGGCATGCAACTCATCACTTTCATACAGACGTTCAGTCTTTTGGCTTATCGGCTGAATCGCTGTTACCGGCGAGCCGATTGGAACTGAACTAATTATTCTGCATGAAACTCTTTTTTTCATTTCAACTTCCTTCATTGTATATTAGCAAATTCAGGCAAAATTTTCAATTGACTCAAGGCTATTTGTTTGTTAGTGCGGAAATTGGGAGAGTTGAACACGATTTTATAGGAACTTTGGCAAAAATTTTTGGGTTTGGAAAATGAGGAGCGATTCTAATATTTTAGAAAAAATTAACGATAAAAGAACTTGTTTTTTTTAGAAAAAAACGAGATTCTTCACTGCGTTCAGAATGACAAAATGCATTATTTGAGATGGCTTAAGGCGAAAACCTGTTTTACTCTTCGTTTTTCTTTTTTTCGAGCATACTGCGAAGATGTTTGTTTTCGCGGCGAGTGGCTTCAAGATCAAAGAGTTGATATTTTATACAAATTCTTAAATAATCGAGTGATTCTTGTAAACTATCTACGCTTTTGCGGAGCTTTTTGCAATTATCGCTGGCTTGACGGGCTAGACTGGCTAACTTTTGTTGTTGCGGCCCACCGGCTGAATCGAATTCTTTCAACAACTCATTTAATTTGTCTTCTATTTTTGGTTCTTCCATTCCTGTATCCTTTTTGTACAGCCCAAGTTATGACTAATTCATAATAGTCAAAAAACTTAGTAAAATCAAGGAAAAATGCAATCCTACACTATTTGGCGTGGTTTTGAGGTTGTTGAAGCCCTTTTTCGCTTAAAAAACAATGTTTTTGTGAATGAATAGAATGAGTAGGATGAAAAATTTTTACCGATGAAAAATCTCTGCCGTTGCGGCGACGTCTAAACAACTAACATAAATTTTGATTACGGGTTATCTTTTTTGCTATTTTGGGATTTGTATTGCAGGATTTTGGCAAACCGCTGAACCATTTCTTCAGCAGGCCATTTGCGCTGCGCTCGCTTGTGATTGTCTTGTGCCCAGGCAAGTGAAAAAGGCAGCATAATCGCTTCGACATCAGTTCCTTCAAGTTCACTTGTTAATTGGCCGAGTGCTTCAAGTACGCTCACCTGCATAGGCACAACTTTTGGTTTAGATTTGCTGTTTTTTTTGCAGGATGTTGATGTGTCGCTCACAATATGCTCACGGCAGGCTAACGGTCTCTCTTCGTATATACTGCATATTCCATCAGTTAAAAACGGGCAGACGATTCCAAGTTCGCCATACCAATCGCTTATCTGATTTGTTTTGTCTTTGCCTTTTTCAGCGAAATTTTTCAGACATTCGTTTTGGCGTGTTTTATTGAGTATCTGCTGTGCGGATTGGATACAGTTTCGCAACAGACTATTGCTTTTTTCATTTGGCATTTCCAGGAAATCTTCGAGCAAACGGAAAACTTCTGGTACAGACATCGGAATAAGCGAACTGCAGCACGAACAGCAGCCTTTTTTGCAGGGGACTTTTTGGCCTTTAAGCTCAATCTGCTCCTGATGCGCAAGGACAACCTCGTTGGAAAGTTTTCTGGCAGGCTGGACAATATCCGATAAAGTAGCCTCATCATTCATAATATTGATAGCGAAGGGAATATCTTTTCCGGCCGCCTGAATGCTAAAACTTATTACCTGACCCTGAAGATTAGATAATGATTCCGGCTGATTATCCAGTACTGAAAGGTTTTTATTTTCGCTCATTCTATCACTTTCAATTTGTAGTATTATCCGCGATGTTCATAAGGTTGACGTCATTAGCCTCTTTGATTTGTTTGAGAGGCTTTTCAGGTTTTTTTTGAATTTTTAAGGTTTCTTCAATGCCTGCAAGTCTTGCGGAAATCATATTCAGCTTGCTATCGATTTCGGTCATCTTTTGGTTTAACAAATTTAGATCGGCTCCGGTTTCGTTGGCGTACATAAGACGGTCTACCATTCTTTCGTAGGCATCGATCATTTTGTCAAGATCGCTTCGGTACTCCGGCAAAGTAATTTCATTATCAAATTCGTAACTTTGCGAGCCGCGATTATGGTTAGGGACTGCAACAGTCAATGTACAGACCGCAACCGCTGCACAAAGAACTAACAAGTTTTTGTTTTTAGTCATATTATATCTCCATTGTCTCTTATTAGAGACAAAAAATACTATGATCCTATTTTCTTATCGCTATTAGCCTTGCTAATATAACTTGTGGAAAGTACCTGATTTTTCGGTAAATACGTGGTTTGAAATTACGATAAAGTCTTATAAAAGAGAAAGTTATAGGTAAAATGAATATTCTGCTGTTGAAAAATATTTTAGATTAGCTATTATAATGGAATGGAAACAGACACAATATTGCTCGGTCTTGCCTGGTATTTCGTTTTCGTTCTGTCGTTGACGTGCCATGAAGCTGCTCACGCTTTTGTATCTCATCAGCTAGGCGATTCAACGGCATATCGCGGGGGATTGGTTTCGCTTTCGCCGATTGAGCATATCAGGCGAGAACCTTTCGGGATGGTTATTTTTCCAATCATTACTTATTTTACAAATGGCTGGATGATAGGGTGGGCCAGTACGCCTTATGACCCGAACTGGGCCAGACGTTTTCCCAAGCGTGAGATAATGATGGCTCTTGCAGGGCCTGCGGCAAATTTAATTCTTGTTATCATTGCGGTGATAATAATCCGCGTTGGTGTTTCGTTCGGAGTTTTATTTGCGCCAGATACGATCACGTTTTCGCACGTTACCGAAGCAGAAGTTGGAGGATGGTTTAACAGCCTGGCGATAATTGCGAGTATTCTTTTTTCGCTCAATCTGATTTTGTTTGTTTTTAATTTGATGCCTTTGCCTCCTTTGGACGGAAGCGCGTTGATCCCAATTTTTTTAAGCGAGCGAAACGCGAGTATGTATAAAATGTTTATCAGCAGGCCGGGCTTTGCGATTGCAGGTTTGATTATAGCGTGGCAGGTTTTTGATTTTATTTTCAGCCCGATCCATTTACTTGCGATCAATTTGCTTTATCCCGGAGCGCATTACGGGTAATTATTTTTTAAGCAATTCGATAAAAGATTTGAGATTATTATTCATAACGCGGTTTTTGCGGATGATCATACCGGTAGGGCGATAGAATTTTCCATTTGTGAAGGGGATCGCTTTTAACGTGCCATTAGCGATTTCGTGCTGAATTGTTGTTTGCGGCATAATGCTGATCGCGTTATTTATTTCCACGACTCGTTTAATGATCTCTACATTATCAAATTCCATTATAGGTTTTACAACGACATTGAATTTTAAAAGAAGCTGGTCTATCCAGTTGCGAGTCGGCAAATTTCTGGCGAACGCGATAAACGGATGGTACTGAACCATATAAATATCCATCGATGTCTTTTGTGCGAACGGATGCTGCGCACCGCAGACAAGCACAAGTGGTTCGGAAACAAAATCATAAACCTGAATATCTGGATGATTGCGCGGGATAGCAACGAAGCCGACGTCAATCTTGCCAAGCAGAAGACGGTTATAGATTTCTATATCGCTAAGATATTCTATGTCGAGATGAACCTGCGGATGCACTTTGAGGAAGTTTTTGATATGACTTTGCAGGCTATGGATCCCGATGCTGTATATCGCGGCGGCGGTGATTTTGCTTTTCGCGGAGTTTTTCAGGAAGTTGAGGCCGCTGTGAAAATTTTCGTATCGACTAAGGATGTCTTTGCACGTATTGTAAAATAATTCGCCCGCCGATGTAAGGCCGAATGATTTTCGATGACGGTCGATCAGGGCGGTATTGAATGCTTTTTCCAGTTGCGAAATTTGCTGTGAGACGGCGGACTGGCTGATCATATTTTTTTCGGCCGCGCCGGAAAAACTTTTCATTTCAGCTAAATCGCAAAAAATCTGGAACGTTTCAATTTGCATATTATTTACAGTAAAGAATGAATCGCTGTTCTACGGCATTGGCATAAAGGTTAAGAGTTTTGCCGGGTTTTGATTTTGACAATTCAATTACCTTGATGACGTCCTGCCAATGTTGTGCTTCAGGATAAATATTCAATAATTCGTTTTGCGAATTCTTGAAGAAATCTGTTCGCAGGATATTGCTTGTTCTGTATGGCAAAAGGCCGAGATATAGCGTTTCGTTTTCGATCAAGTCATTGAAGAAATGCGTGCCTAGTGAGACATCGCTTGACATATCTTTATTTAGGATCGCGATTTCGCCAAGAACGCTGACGGTGTTTATCTCCGGGTAAGAAACAGGAACGCCGAGGGAAGGAGTGCTAGTGCCCCATCTGCCTGGGCCGAGGAGCATTGTAGTTCTTTTTGTTTCATTTTCGAGATGAGTCAATCTGCCGATCAATCTGGCAAGTTCGTATCTATCGGAAATTTTTAATTTAGTAAATTGCTCTGGGTCGACATAAATGAGCTTTTCAATTTCAATGTGTCTGGCGCGGCCGATAACTGGGCCTGACGCGTCGATGACAACATCCTTTAAATTCTTTAATTCATCTGGGCTTGCAAGTGTTCCGCCGCCTTTTTGTTCGAGCGGACGGCATTGCAGAATGTTGATTTTGAATTCATTTTCATTATGGAAGTTGACGGTGAATTCGACATCGACGGGCGTGCCGTAAACATCCTGAATGATCTTTAGAAATTCACGCATCACTTTTGCGAAATTTGTCTGCGACAGAAGTTTTTCGAAAGTAATGGACCAACTGAAAATATCCTTACGGCCAAGCTGTGCGGCACGTTTTTCCATTTCTCTGTCGCGCGAGGCGAATAAGTCGAACAAGAGATCGTCATCGGCAACAGCGGCAATTTCCGAATATGGCTTTGAAATAAATTCCCTTGCTTCAAGGTCTATGCAGTCAACTTTCTGCTGCGTGTACTTTTTCTCGGTATCATAAGTTTGCGGCGTTTTAGCGGGAGCATTTAACGCGACGATCCTTGCGTAATCGTCATCGTTTCTGTCGACCGCTCTTGTGCCAAGTCCGAAGACAAGCCGAATCATACCGGCTTTTGGGTCGATTTCTTCATTCCAAACGAACGGGTTAAATGAAAGCGCGACGCCGGCAGCCTGCGGATAAAAAAATCTTCCGTGCGGTGCGCCTGAAACACGCTGAACCAAAAGACCCATAGGCTCATCTTTTTCCAGAAGGCCCCATTTAGCTCTGTACATCAGCGCATCTTCGCTCATACTGCTGGCGTAAATTTTTCTTATCGCATCAGTGAATTCATTTAATCTTTGCTGCCTTGTCCCCTGATTGGTACAGAAAAAACTTTCGTATTTGCCGGCAAAAGCATTACCGTAGTTATCTTCGAGCAATGAGCTTGAACGTACGATAATGGGACTTTGCCCGAAGTAATCGAGAAGATCGCTGAATTGTTTTTCTATATAATCGGGGAAATCGCCTTGCAAAATTCTTTGTCTGCCTTCTGCGGCGCCATCGAGGAAGTTCGTGCTTGTACGCTGCTTTTGGCGTATCCACCAGATTTTGTTTCGCACAAGATATGTGTAAAACACGTCAGAGCCGATGAAAAACGAATCGTGCGGTTCAAGTATGTCTTTGAAGTTCGGATCGGTTTTTTCAAGTATTGCTCTTGCCAGCAGCATACCAACGCTTTTGCCGCCGATAAGACCTGTTCCAATCATTCTTCTTCTGATTCGCAAAACATCTTTTAAAGAGAGGTATCTGCGGGCTATTTTAAGAATTCTCTCATCGCGTGAAATTGCCATCCTGACAATCTGTTCAAATTTTTTGTCTATATCTTCTTTGCTGCATTCGTAATTTTCAAAATCTTTGAGCAGATGTTCCGCTTCGTGGAATGTTTTCGCCCAGAAGCCGAGTCTTTCGTTGGCTACGTCAAGTTCCAGACCTCGAACGTTTGAAAGAATTTCTGTAATTATGCCGCTATCTCTGACGGGCAGGAAATCATCGCCTTGCCAAATGTGAATCATATTCATTGTGGTCGAATATCGGCCGTCGACTTTAAGAGGATGCACGTAGGTATTATTTTTATAATTGTACGCATTGATAACAACCTGTGCTGTTTCGATGATGGGTCTTGTCGCATGATATGAATGGTAATCGCGAAGCAGGGCGAATGTAGTTACGGTTTGTGCGTAATAAAGATACGGGCAAACCTGCATAAAAAAGTTGCCCAGCATTCTGTCGTTGCACCATGCGGGAGCAAGATCGCTCAAGGAATCGAAAAGATAATAATGACCTTTGCCGAATTTATTAATGACGGTATGGACTTTTGATGTGAAAGTTTCAAAGCCAAGAGTTGGGTCGATCTCGATAACGTTTGCGCCTTCTTCGGCGGTAACGAATGGTGCGTGTTTGCCGAAGCGGAAATAAACTAATTCCCATCCGCTGCCGAGCGCATTTTTGCAGTATGCTTTGACGAACGGCAGGAAATCCTCCAAACTGTCTACCTGCCAGACAATGTTATCGCCCGGCAATACCTGCTTAATGATCTTGTCGAACCCCGGCAATCCTGTGCTTAATCGTTCATTCGGCTTCATTTCTTTTCCTCAAAAAAATTCAGGCATCTCGTTTATTTATAATTATTGTGCCAATTATAAGATATGCTTATACAAGATATAATCAATTAAAATTGGATTTTCGCTTTGTTAGGCTTAAAATTGGCATAATAAAGCATATTTTTGCGTAATTCATTGCATAAGTATTATTAACAGATTTTATCGAAATGGCAAGTAAAACCTTTATTTAAGGAGTAAGAAATGTCATCTAAAAATGTAATTGAGAGCGTTTATGAGCAGGTGCTCAAGCGTAATCCGGGTGAAAATGAATTCCACCAGGCAGTGAAAGAGGTTCTCGATAGTTTGATTCCGGTTATTGAAGAAAATCCTCAATACGTGGATTCAAGGATTCTCGATAGAATCGTTGAGCCGGAAAGAGTGCTTATGTTCAGAGTTCCGTGGATTGACGATGCGGGTAAAGTTCAGGTCAACAGAGGTTTCCGCGTTCAATTCAACAGCGCAATCGGACCATATAAGGGCGGCATCCGCTTCCACCCAAGCGTTTATCTGGGCATTATTAAATTTTTGGGCTTTGAGCAGATTTTCAAGAATTCGCTCACAGGCCTAATGATGGGCGGCGGCAAAGGCGGCAGCGATTTCGATCCAAAAGGCAAGAGCAATAACGAAGTTATGCGTTTCTGCCAGAGTTTTATGACAGAGCTTTGCAAACATATTGGCGCTGATACAGACGTACCGGCAGGCGATATCGGCGTAGGCGGCCGTGAAGTTGGTTATATGTTCGGCCAGTACAAGAGAATTCGCAATGAATTCGTTGGCGTTCTCACCGGTAAAGGCCTTCAATGGGGCGGCAGTTTGGTAAGAACTGAAGCAACTGGTTACGGTCTGGTTTATATCGTTGATGAATTGCTCAAGGAAAAAGGCGAAAGTTTCGAGGGCAAAACAGTTACTGTCAGTGGTTCGGGTAACGTAGCGATTTACGCAACTGAAAAAGTTCAGCAACTCGGCGGTAAAGTCGTAGCTATGAGCGATTCAAACGGCTTCATTTATGACCCACAGGGCATTAAGCTCGATACAGTAAAACAGATTAAAGAAGTTGAAAGAAAGAGAATTAAAGAATATTGCACAATACACACAAGTGCAAAATACACAGAAGGCTGCAACGGCATTTGGACTGTAAAGTGCGATGTCGCTTTGCCATGTGCAACACAGAACGAACTTGATGGCGCAAGCGCAAAGGCGCTGGTAAAGAACGGCTGCAAAGTCGTAGCGGAAGGCGCAAATATGCCGACTACGCCGGATGGTGCGGATATTTTCATCGAAAACAATGTCGCGTTCCTGCCTGGTAAAGCTGCTAACGCAGGCGGCGTTGCGGTATCAGGTTTGGAAATGGCACAGAACAGCCAGAGGTACGCCTGGACATTCGAACGTGCAGATGCTGAACTGAAGAACATTATGGTCAACATCTACAAGAATATCAGTTCTGCCGCTGAAAAGTATGGCAAAAAAGGCAATTACATTGTTGGTGCTAATATCGCCGGCTTTGTGAAAGTCGCTGATTCAATGCTCGCACAGGGCGTTATCTAATTTAGATTTCAATCTTATAATCAAAGCCCTCGGTATTCCGGGGGCTTTTTTATTGTATTAAACTTGACAATATATAATTACAATTATACTATAATCCCCAAGAGGATGGTGATTGCATTTCGTTTGCATACATACTCTAAATTTTTAAAAATTATTTTTTTTTGGTGGAGGAATTATGAAAAGATTAGGTTGTTTATTGGTATGTTTGATTTTTACTTTTTCAGCAAATGCTTCTTTTTTTGATGTATTTATTGAATCTACATTATCGCCTCCTGATTCAGTTGCCTTAAACGTTACCGAGGCGGGTGGACAAGGGTTTGTGCAGTCATTCAAATTAAATAATCAATCGTCATTTCATACTTTATACGCATCGGTTATAAATGGAGGGACGCAGGGAAAGGTAGAAATTGATCCGCAGTCGATGGAGATGTTGCCGGACAATTTTTTTGATGTATTGCTCGAAATGTCAGCGTTGCCGGGTCAGACCGATCCTATACTTGTAAATTCACCGGTATTACAGTTTGGCGGCGGTCCGGCGACTTTCTTTGATGTGTTTTTTGAGTTGTGTGTGCAGGGCGGAACAGAGCAGGTTCAAATGCATTTTGAAGTTCCATCCGGTCAATGGGTAGTTTTTGATGATATTATATTGGATTATAGCGGCGCATCATCATTTTTTGATATTTTTCTGATAGTAAATGCTCCAAATGGCGGAATGCTTCAGACAGACTTGCCGTTTATTCAAATGACAATGGCCAGCACATTTGTACCAGTACCCGAGCCTATGACGATTTCGTTATTTATTTTTGGCATAGCAGGCATCTGCCGCCGAAGGTAGCATATAGCGGATTTTAATAATTAAGCCCTTGTTAAATCTAAAAATAAGGGCTTTTTTATTGCCTAAAGCATTAGTTTTTAATAAAATTTTCGTTCTATGAACGGAAAAATTGATCTACGGAAAGTTTTTGACCAGCATATTAAGCTGGAGGACTATTTCACGGGCTTTGCGGTAAAATCCAGCAAACCTGTTGTGCCCGCTCAAGTGGAAGAACCGGAAAAGGAAGAAGTCGAAGTGGCCAAATCTAAAAAAACGGATGTCGTCAGCGAATTAAGTAAATTAGCGAAAGAAGTGGCAGGATGTCAGAAATGCGTGCTTGGCTCTACGAGATTGAATCCTGTGCCCGGTGAAGGAAATCCAAATGCACAGCTTGTTTTTGTTGGCGAAGGGCCGGGTGCGGATGAAGATGAGCAGGGCAGGCCGTTTGTCGGCAGGTCGGGTCAGCTTTTGGAGAAGATTATTACAAACGCGATGGGATTGAAGCGAAGCGATGTTTATATTTGTAATATCGTAAAATGCAGACCGCCGGAAAATCGCGAACCTAGGCCGGAAGAAATTATCAGTTGTTTGCCGTTTTTGAAAAGACAGCTTGCTTTGATCGGGCCGAAAGTAATTGTCGCGCTTGGTGCGCCTTCGACAAGAACGCTGCTTAATACGAATAAACCGATCGGCCAGCTTCGCGGCCAATTTCAGGAATTTTATTTAGATGAAGTTTCGCCGCCGATAAAACTTATGCCGACGTTTCATCCATCGTATATTCTGCGAAATTATTCCGATGATAACCGCCGAAAAGTGTGGGAAGATATGAAAAGCGTGATGGCGGAATTGGGTTTAAAAGTGCCGAAAAAATAAAATCAAATATCAAAATTTAAAAATCAAAATGACATATTAAAAATAAAATATATTAGATATAGAGGTTGATATGGAGAAAGTTGCGTCTTCAAGAACGGTTACTTATTTAACAATCGCGTTGGGAATATCTTGGGGAGTTGGGTTTGTGTTATTGATAACAACATCTTTGTTTTTTTTAGAAAAAAGAGCTGGTAACAAGCTATTAGATATGATTGCTTTGGCAGAACCGGGTACCAAATTAGAGACTATCAAAGGGCAACTTGGTGTCCCTATGAGAGTGGAGAATGATGTTGAAAAGGTTATAGAATGGGGGCCTTTTAAAAATAAACAATTCTGTATAGGTAAAAAATTACATTCATTTTACGCGGTAACACCTACATGCAGAGCGATAGATATTTATACGGATGCTAATGATGTAATCGTAACAGCTACATGGCATCAACTATAATAAGAAGAAGTTTGTGGTTAATAAATGGCAGTTCAATTTATATTAGGAAGAAGCGGGACAGGAAAGACGACGCTTTGCATAAAGCAGATCATTGAAAGTCTGTTAAATGGCAAAAGCGAACAAAATTTGGTTTTTCTTGTGCCCGAACAGGCGACCTATCAGGCTGAACGGGCGATTCTTTCTGATTCAAGGATCAAAGGCTACAGCAGACTGCATGTTCTTTCTTTTCAACGCCTTTGCTATATGATTTTCGGCAAGAATCTGGCGGCAAGGCCATTGACTTCGCAGGCAAGAGATATGATCGTTCATCGATTGCTTTGTGAAAATGCTGGTAAGCTGTCGGTGTTTTCATCAGCGGCACAGAGGCAAGGGACAGCGTCGTCGATCGCTGTAACAATTTCCGAATTGCAGAAATACGGCAAAACGCCGGAAGATGTTGAATCGCTTATAAAGCAGCTCGATGGAAAATCTGAATTAACGGCCGGTAAACTTACAGATATAAATCTAATTTATAAGCAATATCTGGCATTCATTGAAGGCAATTTTTTAAACAGCGATAATCAGTTAAATCTTGCGAAGGATTCGGTTTCCAAAAGTGAGTTTTTAAAGGGGTGCTCGCTTTGGGTCGACGGTTTCGCGGGCTTTACGACTTCAGAATTGTTAATGCTTGCGGAATTATTGAAAGTTTGTTCGTCAGCGAAAATCGCATTGTGCCTTGATCCGTCAGCGATAGAAAATGATTACACGGGTATTTTCGAGCCTACCGCAAAGACATACGGCGATTTACTTGCATCGCTTAAAACATTAAAACTTGAAATTGAAAAGCCATTAATATTGGCAAAGGCCAATCGTTTTGAAATTTCAAAGGCACTAACGCATCTTGAGAAAAATATTTTCAGTTTTGATGATGTTCAGCCTATTGCCTGCGATGGTGATGTGAAGATTACCGCCTGTGCAAAAACAAGGCTTGAAGTTGATTATGTCGCGAGACAAATTTGCACACTTGTTCGTGAAAAAAAATATAGATGGCGAGATATTGCGGTTATTGCATCAGATATTGATCAATACCGTCATTTTATTGGGGCCATTTTCGGCGATTTTAATATTCCATTCTTTATCGATAGAAGAAGGGATTTGCAGCAATACCCCGCGGTTGAATTGATCAGCAGTGCTTTGAAAATCGCAATCGAGAGGTTTTCAACAAGCGATGTGATTAACTATTTGAAGAGCGATCTTACGGCAGTAAGCAGGGCGGAGGTTGATCAGCTTGAAAATTACTGCCTTGCGTTCGGTATTGAAGCCAAAGACTGGCTTTGCAATGAAAAATGGGATTTCGCACAGGAAAAAGACGGGTTCGACAATTCGCAAATTGAAAAGATCCGCCGAAAAGCCGTCGATGAATTAATGCAATTCAGAACTTATTTGCAAAGCAACGCGGCTTTAAAAGCGGAAGATTTTTGCAGTTCTGTTTTAGAATTTTTGGATATGCTTGATATTCGCGGGAAATTGACGGTGTGGACGAAAGCTGCGTTTGATGCGGGCAGACTTGATGAGGCTCAATTACACCAGCAGTTCTTTTCACAGTTTACGCAATTGATGGATGATTTTGTTTTCATTTTCAAAAATGCGAAATTTTCCGCCAGACAATATGCCGCAATTGTCGGTTCGATGTTCAGCGAGGTAACGGTTGCATTGATTCCTCCGGCGCTGGATCAGGTGCTTGTCGGTTCGATAGAAAGAAGCAGGCATCCTGATTTGAAAGCGGTATTTTTAATCGGCGCTTCGCAAAAGCAATTCCCCATACCTGTTCACTATGACAATATTCTGAATGATAACGACCGCAAAGTAACGGCTGACGCGGGTTTTGAGCTTGCACGCAGCGGTTCGGCGCAGCTTATGGAACGCAGGTATCTCGCGTATATCGCTTTTACGCGGCCATCGCAGCTTTTAAGTATTACATATCCGCTGGCTGACGAAAAAGGTTCTGATGTGCAGAGTAGTTTTTTAATTGAGCATCTGAAAGCAATCTATACAGACCTGACGGAAGCAAAATATTTTGGCAGTGAAGGTTTTGAAGATATATACAGCATTTCAGATTTGTCGTCGCTGCTGGCGGTGCGATTGGGTAAGGATATATTTTCGCCGTTGAATGAAATTGACGCGAAATGCAAGTGGCTTTTGGATGCGGTTAAGGATTGTGATTTAAGCAAAGTGCGGAACGGCATTGAATATATTAATTCTGCAAAACTGAAAATTCCGCAAACGCAGGAAATTATTTCCGCTAGTGCAACAAAATTAAAAGCGTTTGCAAGTTGTCCGTTTAAATATTTTACAGAACATATTTTAAAACTGAAAGAAAGAAAGATTTTCGAGCTTGAGCCATTCAGTCTTGGTCTTTTCTATCATAAGGTTCTGGAAATACTGTTTGGCAGTTTGAAAAATCAGAATATGGGTTTTTCAAATGTGCCTGCTGAAACGCTTTCTAAATTAACCGACGAAGCGATTGCGAAATTGCTAGTAGAAGACAATTTTATAAAAAGTTTCGCCGCGAGAACAAAACATAACAGTTTTATCGTGCTTTCGGCATCGGAGATGATAAAAGATGCGGTTTTGGAGTTCGCAAAAATTGCTTCGGCTGGGAATTTTAATCAGATCGCATCTGAAATAAGTTTTGGACGTAATTCGGCATTGCCTGCGATTGAATTGAATCTGCCTGACGGTAAAAAAATTCACATTGAAGGAAAAATCGACAGGGTTGATTTATTCTCTAATAACGGTTCGAATTATTGTCTTGTAATTGATTATAAAACTTCGCAAACTTCGATTAACTGGTCGCTTTTCAGTGCTGGACTGGATTTGCAACTACCGATTTATCTGCTGGCTGCGAGAAATCAAATGCTTGAGAGATATAAAAATATAGTTCCGTTAGGCGCATTCTATATTCAAATTCAATCAATGCCAGAAGCCGGGGATATTGATAATTTTGAAAATAATAAGATTAGAAGAAAGCCGAAAGGGATTTTTAACGGTAATTATTATAATCACATCGATACGCAGACCGACAATGGCTACAGTCCGTATTACAGTTTCAGAATAACGCAGAAGGAAAAACAATTTGGCATTTATGAGAATAGTTCGCTGTTGAGAGATGAGCATTTTGCGGCTGTTATGAAATTTGCGGAAAATAAACTAAAACAGCTTGGAAGTCGAATACTTGCGGGCGAAATCGATATTAAGCCTTACAAATTTGAAAAAACTTCGGCGTGCGTGAATTGTGCTCATAAATCATTTTGCAGATTCGATTGGCAGATCAATGATTACGCGCAGATAGAAAAAATATCAAAAACAGGATTTTTTGAGGCAAATGGTGAACTGGACTAAAGGACAAAAACAGGCGATCGAATCGACAAGCGGCGATATAACAGTCGCGGCTTCTGCGGGTACGGGCAAGACGACCGTGCTTTCGCAGCGTGCGGTTCGAATACTCGGCGCGCAGGATTTGTGTTCAGATGTTTCAGATGTTCTGGTTTTGACATTTACAGATGCTGCTGCTGGTGAAATGAAGCAGCGCATCGCGCAGAATCTTAAAGACGCTGCGCAACTGAAAAAAGACCCGCATCTTCGCAAGCAACTTTTAATGCTGGATAGCGCGGATATAAGTACGATCCACGCATTTTGCAAACGAATTATCGGCCATAATTTTCATCGGCTTGGTCTTGACCCTGCTTTTAGAGTTATGGATGGTGATGAAAGCGAACTTATTAAAAGAGAAATTCTTGCACGCATCATAGAAGACGCCTGGAATGATATGCCGGATGGTATGAATACGCTGCTGCGAGGCAGGGCAGTTTCAAATCCGAATAATAGTTTCTTAAATTGCATTATCAATATCAGCAATTTTCTCGATACTGTTGTTTCGCGTCAGAATTGGTTCGATAAGGCGGCTGTTTTCAATGACGCTGTTCTTTCAGCTTCCTCACAGGCATTTCAAAATCAAAGGCAGAATGTCGTTGAGCAGTTAAAAATTATTAAAGCTCGATTTGAATGGTCTCTAAATCTTGATTCCAAAATTACCAAAGGTCATTGGAGCGAGCAAATCAAGTGCGAATGTTTTGGGCCGGTGCTGCTTGCGATCGATTTACTTGAAAAAAATAATTTACAGGCTTTCATTGAAGTTTTAAACAGCTTTGATGGTTTTAAATGGAATAACAGGCCTAAGGAATGCTCTTCAGAGACAAGGGAATTTGTTTTGGCTGCCGCGATACGCGCGATCAAAGATTTTAAAAATCTTTCCACTCTGGCGATATTGAATCCTGAATATGAGCGTCTTGTGGCGGGGAGTTGCTGCGTTCAAACGAAAGTTTTGATCGAGCTTGTTAAAAAATTTGACCTTGCGTATAAGCAGACTAAACAGCAGCTTGGCTCGGCAGATTTTTCCGATCTTGAGCGTTATATGCTGGCCTTGCTTTGCGAAAATGGAGATGTTGACAGCGGCAAACCTTCAGATATTGCTTTGCATTTGCAGAAAAAATACAAATATATTTTCGTTGATGAATATCAGGATATAAATCCTGTTCAGCAGAAAATAATAGATATGCTTTGCGGCAGTGCGAAAGTGTTTGTTGTCGGCGATGTCAAGCAGAGCATTTATGGATGGAGGGGCGCTGATTGCGGCCTGTTTGTGCAAAGATTGAACAGCAGTGGAAAAGATGGGACAAAATCGCGTGTTGATTTAAATGAGAATTTCCGTTCGCGGGCGGGCATTTTAAATTTTGTAAATGAGATATTTGCACGGATTATGACCGAAGGCGTTGCTTCGATAGATTACGACCAGAACGCGGCTTTAAAGCCTTTTAAAAATGCGGACGAAAACTGCAAACCTGATGTGGAATTGATCGTTGTCGATGAAGATTCAAATTCGCAGGATGGTGAAGAAAAAGATGAGAGCCTGCTCTGTGCTGATGCGATAAACCGCAGGGCAATTACTGTTGCCAATCGAATAAAAGAGCTTGTTGAGACGGAAAATTTTCAGATATTTGATAAATCGTTGAATTCGTATCGGCCTTGCAAGTATAGTGATGTTGTGATTCTCACAAGAGCTTTTGAGCAGCGTGCGAGCAATTATGTGCAGGTTCTTCGGTTGGCAAATATTCCCGTTGTAAGCGATAGTTCCGCGGGGTATTTTGCGACAACGGAAATAACAGATATGCTTTCGCTTTTGCAGGTGCTTGATAATCCGAGGCAGGATATTCCGCTTGCGGCAGTGCTTCGCAGTCCTTTGTTTGGAATTACAGAGTCGCAGCTTGCTGAAATAAAAGCAAGCAATAAAGATAAAGGCGACTTTTATACGTTGGTTGAATCTTTTGCATCGCAGAATCCTGAAAGCAGAATTACAGAAGTCTTGCGAATATTGGATAACTGGCGAACGGTCGCACGGCAATCATCACTGGCGGATTTGATTTGGCGGATTTATTCAGAGACGAGTTATCTTGCTTTTGTTGCTGCGCTGCCGGGCGGTGCGCAAAGGCGGTCGAATTTGCTGAAGCTGCATCAACGTGCGATACAATTTGAAAATTTCACATCGAGTTTCAATGTTGTTTCGCTTTCGCGATTTGTGGATTTTCTGCAAAAGCTGCTTGATGCAGGCGGAGACTGGGCGCCAGCCGAGCCGGATACTTGCGCCGCAAATGCGGTACGGGTTATGAGTATTCACAAAAGTAAAGGGCTTGAATTTCCGGTCGTATTTTTAGTGGAAACAAACAGGCGGTTCAATGGCGGGCATAATTCTTCGGATTGTATGACGGATGGCGGCAATACTCTTGGTTTGAAAATAATTGAGAATGCTTCTAAGTTGCCTTCTCTTACATTGCAGCTCATTCGTGAAAATCAACGGAAGCAAAATCTTTCCGAAGAAATGAGAATTTTATATGTTGCTCTGACTCGCGCGAAAGAAAAGCTAATTATATCGGGAGCGGCTAAAACTGAACGATGCGTTCATTTGATACAAAACGCCGCTTATTGCGAAACGTCTAAGCTGCCCGATTGGCTTATACAAGATGCCGCAAATGAGCTTGAATGGATAATGCTTGCGCTTGCAGGCGATAAAAAACTGCATCAATGTTTTAATCTGCCTGCTGAAATGGAAAGCAGAGAAAGCAATCTTTTCGATATAAAATTGTATTCAATGCAGGAAATTTCGTTTTTTGAAAATGATTTATTGAAAAAAAGAGCCGCAAGCAGATACGAAACAATAAAAAATCCGATAGCGAATAAAACATTGCTCGAAAATATCAGCGCAAAATTAAACTGGAAATATGAATTTGCGGATTGTTCCGGTATCAAAGCAAAACAAACTGTAACGGCTATTGCACACGAAGGTTTGGAATACACGGAGCCGGATTATAAATATTTATTCGAATCGTTTGATAAATCGGTGAATAAAAATGACAGCCTGACTTTGGGAAGTGCAACGCATCTTGTAATTAAGAATATAGATATACAAAAAGAAATTAATGAAGATAACATAAAATGTTTAATAAATGATTTAGTGCAAACCAACTGTATTACGAAAACTATCGCGGAAAAAATAAATATTCAGTCAATACTTGAATTTTTTAACAGCGATTTGGGTAAACTGCTTTGCGATAAGAATAATAAGGTGATGCGTGAATGGCCTTTTACTTACGCGGCGTGCGCTTCGGAGTTGTATCCGAATTTGAATAATTGCGCAGATGAAAAAGTTATCGTGCAAGGCATTGTCGATATGCTTGTTAAAACAGGTGATGGTGCGGTAATAATCGATTTTAAAACAGACAAGGTAAAAGGCGAGAATGTTGCGCAGAGAGCGGAAAATTATAAATCACAGTTAAAATGGTATTGTAAAGCGGCGGGGGAGATTATGGGCGAAAAGAAAGTCGAAGGGTGGTTATATTTTCTAAACGCGGGGAAATCTTTTAGAGCGGTTTAGATTCTACAAATGGCTCAATGTGAACAATAATATTTACCGGCTGCGATATTTGGGTATGCAACTCAATTTCCAATGCTTCAGCGATGTCGTGTGCCTGTGTGATAGTTAACGCAGGGTCGACAAGAATATGCAAATCCATAAACAACTCACGGCCGACAATCCTGGTACGCAGTTTGTGCCAACCTTTGATTTGTATTTGGGCGGCGATGATTTCCTTGATTCGGTCGGCGGTTGATTCATCCACAGCTTTTGCGGTGAATTGGCTTGCTGCGTCGAGAATGATTTTTACTCCGACGAAAACTACCATTATACCAATGACGATTGTCGCAATCTGGTCTGCGTAATTTATTCCAATAAGTGAAGAAATAGCGCCTATCGCTACCGCGAAAGAACTTAAAGCATCGGTGCGATGATCCCATGCGTTTGCATACAGCATCGAACTTGATAATCGCACGGCAACTCTTTTGGTTATTCTAAAAGAATATTCCTTAAGAATAATAGCGATTAATGAAGCACAGAGAACTGGATAACCGATTTTGGTCAATTCGTGATCAGCGATGCTGTGTACGGCTTTGATGACCATATATCCGCCAGCCGCGGCAAGAGGCACTGCGGTGAAGAACGTGATAAAATTTTCCGCCCAACCGTGCCCGTAAGGATGTTTTGCGTCGGGTTCTTTTTTGCTGATTTTAACGCCAAGAATAATCGCGAAATCAGTCAGCAAATCAGATAGCGAATGAAAACCGTCCGCAATCAAAGCCATCGAAGCGACAATTAAGCCTATGCTAATTTTGGTTATTACAAGAGCAAGGTTGATATATATACCCAACCACGTTACCCTCATAATCTGTTTGAACGCTTCGGTGTTTTTATCCGTATGCGGAGTCATTAATTGCTATCCGGCAATTTTTTCGATTATCGCTGTAATTTTTTCGATATATTTTTCGGCTTCAGGAGCGTCTTTTTTGAATTCAGAGATAAGCCTGATCACAGGTTCGGTATTGCTTGTTCGCAGGTGTATCCAGCCTTCTTCAAAATCAAACCGATAGCCGTCGCTTTCGTTAATTTCAGCTTTCTTGAAGGTCTTTTTGGCCTGTGTGAATATTTTTTCAGCTTGCTTTTTGTCGGCGTTGAATTTTTGTTTTTTCATTTCATAAGCCGGTATTTCAGCGACAAGCTGGCTGATTCTCTTATTTGTTTCAGCACAAAGCTGCAAGATCAAAGCGATACCAACAAGGCTGTCTCTGATAGGCCCGACGCGAAGATCGATAATTCCGCCGTTGCCTTCGCCTCCGATAACTGCGTTTTGCTTTATCATTGTCTGGGCGACATTAGCTTCTCCGACTGGAGTGCGAACAACTTCGCAGCCTGCGGCTTTTGCGATATCGTCAATCATTCTTGATGTTGAGAGGTTTGTAACAACTACTCCCTGTCTGTAACTTAAAATATGTTTGGCGGCAAGAGCCAGCGTGTATTCTTCGCCGATGTATCTGCCTGTTTCGTCAACGATTGCCAGTCTGTCTGCATCAGGGTCTTGTGCGAAACCAATATCTGAACCTGTTTTCTTGACCGCATCGCACAATGAGGTAAGATTCTCCGCAGTCGGTTCGGGCGTATGTGCGAACATACCAGTTGGTTTGTCATTGAGAGCTGTGATTCTGCAGCCGAAAATTGAGAGCAGTCTTTTTGTCGGTCTTCCGCCTGCGCCGTTTACGCTATCGAGAACAACTCTGAATCTGCACGGTGCGATTTGATTTCTTTTTACGCATCCCAGAACAGCATTAATATGATTTGAATCGCCGCTGTGATCGACTGTAATTCTTCCGCAATCTACAGAAGAAACGAAACTGAATTCGCCTTTTTCAAAGATTGCTTTTACCTTTTCAGCCATTCCAGCAGGCGGAGCGATACCTTTGCTTGTCAGCAGTTTGATGCCGTTATATTCGATGGGATTGTGCGAAGCGGTGATGACAAGGCCGCCATCGCATTGAAGTTCTCTAACCATAATGCCGACAGTTGGCGTGGTAACCAGGCCGACATCCATAACATCTGCGCCAAGAGAGCAGAGGCCTGCCGCGACAGCAGATTTTATCATATCGCCGCTTGGACGCGAATCTGTACCAATAGCGATTTTGATTTTTGGTTTGCCTTTTGAATTTTTAAGGAATGTTCCAAATGCCAAAGCATAATTCAAAGCTGTTTGTGAGTTGAAATTTTCCCCGACAATACCGCGGAGACCGCTGATAGAAATAATTAAATCCTGCATTTTTTTCTCTAATAAATAAAAATAAATAATTTCTCTCGTATCCGAAAAATCAGATACAAAACAATAAGGCTCGCCTTAAATTAAAAATCCTGGTGTCAAATAATCGATATTAAACCGCCCTTTATACTGGTTCTTAAGCCAGATATAAATTTAATGGTTAATCCTTATATTATATCTGTCTGGTTTTTTCAAGAACTTCTTTTAGACGCGATACAATAGTTTTAACCTGGTCATCTTTCAAGATGAGAATCTCTTTTAGTGCTTCTCCGATAAAAGGCAGATACGTCTCGATATAACCTCTCTTTTGCATTTCCTGCTTTATACGTTTTTGCTTTCTCAAATACATTCCAAGTAATCGGCCGCATTCCTGAATAGCGAGTTTTATTTCTTTAATGATTTCAGGATAATGCGCGATGGCTTCCTTGCTTTCAGAAGTAAATGGAACCCAAACCGAAGCCATATGTATCATCAGCACAATCGGCCCCATCGGCAAAGCGCCTCTGGATTGCGAAAGACTGTAATTACGCCAATTTGTTTCGACAACTGCTTTATGAATCGCGCAAGCGCTCTGCTGATAGAGCAGGGGAACACGGTTGGCGAATCTTTTCAATTCAAGCTGCGGCAGTTTGTCCGGGTCGTCGCTGTTTTCATCTTGTTCTGTTTTGAAGCCATAAGCGATAGCGGCTTCGATGAGGAACGGATTGCCGCGGTAAACATCGGGCTTGCGTGTGCAAACCGCATAGAAATCCGCTTCGACAACTCTCTTGAGACCTTTCTCAAGTTCGTTTTCACCAATCGGCCCAATGCAATTTACAGGCGGAGCCATTATTTTTGTTTCGTTAATGGCGTTGTGAATCGCTTCTACATCTTTAAGAGTTAAATCCGCAGGCTTTGCGTTTTTAGAGATGCCTGCTTTTTTGCAGATTTCTTCAGCGACCTTCGGGCTGATTCTGGAAAAATCAGTTTGCAAAAATTGGGTTAAATGCTTGACCGGAGTTTCACGCGCCATTTTGAAAAGCAATCCCAATTCAACGCCGTAAGGATGCGGTTTGATCTCAACCGGAATAAAAGGCATTTGGTTGGTCTGCCTTAAATATTCATATCGCTGGCCGTCCGGTGCGTTATAAATAACCGTAGCGTGCGGATTTGCCATAGCTGTTTGAGCAAGATATTCGTCAACGGATTGTTTGCCTTTTTGATATTTTCCTTCAAGCGTAATCGTAACCTGTGTTCCTGTCGGCAAATCAAAATCGCAATCTTCATCGTGCGTGATCAGCGGTTTATTTTTTGCTGTGTCAATTTGAACATGGCAGTGATATGCTTTTTTATTTTTATCTGTTCGCGAAATAATCTGAACTGGTTCGCCGGTTGTCAGCAGGCCATACATACCGGCCGCTGAAATACCTATTCCCTGCTGACCTCTGGACATTTTCAAGCTGTGAAATTTGCTGCCGTAGAGAAGTCTTGCGAAAACGTTCGGAACCTGCTTTGGTACGATACCAGGGCCGTTATCTTTAACAGTGATTGTGAACTTCTTTTCCGTAAGCTGTTTTATTGATACGGTAATATCAGCCAGAATTTTCGCTTCTTCACAGGCATCCAGTGAATTGTCGACAGCTTCTTTGATCGCTGTAAGCAGAGCCTTTCGCGGGTTATCAAAACCTAGCAGGTGTCTATTTTTCGCGAAGAATTCGCTGACGCTTATATCACGCTGCTTTGCGGCCATTGTCTCCGCCGTGGCTGCGCCTTTTTGACGGCCGGGGGATTCTTTTGGAGCTTCGTCTTCGCTTTGACGGGGTTTGGAAGCCTGTTGGGCTGTCTTTTTTGACTTTTTACTCTTCGTTTCTGTCTCCGATTCCGCAGTGGTTTCTTCCAGTACGCTGGTTTCACTTCCTGCGCTGTTTGCATTAAAATCAAAACTCATCTGATTTGGTGAAATATCTTTCTGTGGTTTAACTGCCATATTAATTTTAAATTAAAGCCCCCGTCCCAAAGGAACGGGGGGCTGGTTTTCTTTACTAACTTAATTTACAGGTATAAACTTCATTTACAAAATCAAGGCTTGAAATGTCTTTCAAAGTCTTGTCGTCCGGCATAGCATCAAGGCTGAACGCCAGAACGGCTTTCTTTTCAGCTGGTTTTTGCCCGACACCCATTGTCTGGATATTAATTCCGTGTTTACCCAGAACTGTGCCGACAGCACCGATAACGCCTGGTTTATCGTCGTTGAAAATCACCATTGCGCTATCTGATGGCGACATTTCGACATCAAAACCATTGATTTCAATAATTCGCATTATTTTATCATTGAATACCGTTCCTGTAAAGGTGCAAGTTCCTTTTGCGGTTGTCGCTTTTACGCCGAAGCCTGA
>Ga0154577_1044_pt3 | contig 23100 bp, 19 predicted proteins | sample RifGroF2_FD_116006 | JGI IMG/M metagenome (GOLD analysis project Ga0154577, IMG submission 116006) | Planctomycetes bacterium GWF2_42_9
GGTATAACACAAACGTTCCACAGCGTTAAATGAATTTGGGTCCCGTCCCTGTCTAGCAAGCCATGCATCAATCAGGGCATTTCCGAATCGATCTGGGAGTGAGTCAGCAAGCAGGCCGGGAAGACCATGAAAACTCTCTTGTGCCAGAGCCGGAAATGAATAGACTCTATTTGACAATGGCATCATCAGCGGCGATACTTCAACACCGCTTTGGGCAAAATCCGGATCATACTGAAACGATGCTGTTCGCTGGCCGTCTTCCAGTACTACCGCTCCAATGGTTGATCCCCAGGTTTTTACTTCCGAGATTGTACTCATTGTTCATCTCCCCATTTCCATGGTTTTTTGAGCTTGTTAGGTTTTTTTGTTACAGCTCGTTTTCTTGGTCTGGCCTGATTCTTTAGCATTTCCATTGGTGAGGGTGTTGCCTCTGGTATTAGCTGATCCAGGTTGCCAGCTAAGTCCAATACACCCAGCAGGCGAATTAACGTTGTCAACTGTATATCACCACCAGCTTCGATTCGCTCGATAGTTCGCTTGCCCACACCGGCTTGTTCTGCAGACTGAGCTTGGGTTATTCCCTGTTCGATCCTCCGATTGGCTATTCGTTTGCCCAGTTCCAAAAGGATAGTTTCTGGTGAAGTTTTTTTTTCGATTTTCATGGCGTAATCCTTAAGAAAGCATGATTTACTCGTTTTTCATTATCGTAATATTAAGCGATTTAGTTAATAAATCAAGCTGTAATTCGCTAAATATTACGAATTTGTCACTGAAAACTATTGCGATGTTACCACATTATTGAGCCTATCTGGATATAATAATTCCTGAAGTAGTCTACTCTTTGCGCGCGTAGACTACTCGCAATGGATGCAATCCCACGCAAGGGACAGCCATGACCATTGAAGGAACTATGAAAAAAAGTGCGAAGATTCTGACTGTACCTGAAAATTATAAAATCTTTAGCTGTACTGACATGCAGCTGGCACTGCAAAATCAATTTGGTGAAAAATGCAAACGGAGATTGGATAAATGGATTTACCTTTTTTCGACTTTTTCTTGATTTTTAGATGTAAGTTATTTATAAATATATGATTCTTTTTAGAAGGAAGGCATGAAGAAGATAATAGGGAAATGTATTATAAGTATTTTCTTTAAAAATACTTACAAAAAAAGCCATCTCATTTGCAATATCAAGCCTTCCACGTTTCTGGTTTCTTTGTTTACACTTTTTTTTGTAATATCAACTGCAAGGGGACAAATTTTTACAAATGTTTTTTTTAGGGATAGCAATACCCCTCTCCAATTAACATCTTCATCTTCACCTTACTATACTTATGAAGAAATCATGGTAGGAACTCATCTCAAAATTGTTGTAAGTTCGGATGCAGCGGAGCGTTGGTTTTCTGGAGTTGATGGAGATGGAGGCAGTTTAACAATAGAAGGTAACTACTTAAATTTTGGTGCTCTTTCAGCGAGAGGCCCTTTATTGGGTGAGGATTGGTCAGGCTCACATTTACCTGACGCAGGCTCTGAACCTGATTATCCTGACGTAATCCTGTGGGAAATGGATGGCATCTATGGATTTGATTTATACACAGATTCACGCAATGTAAATGCAGGTGATTGGTTTGTCATAGATTATAATGCTATTGCTGTGGGCGATTGTATTGTAAATTTTTATGACCACCGTGTTAGCTGGGATTTTCCGATTTACTATCTATGTTTCTCTCACGTTCCAACCAGAGACTTTAACAATGACAAAATTGTAAACTTTCACGATTTTTATTTATTCTTAAATCATTGGCTTGAAACAAACTGCTTGGACCCATATTGGTGCGAAGGAACAGATTTAGACAGAAATAATTTAGTAGATATTCAAGATTTATTTGCTTTCTGCGAATTTTGGCTCGAAAGAACAGAATAAAAACCCCACCCATATTAAGATTTCATTTCTTAATTTTTCATTTTTGAAAAAAAATTAATTTTTTGTGCAAAATTTCTATTTTTCAAACGCTTTATATTAAACGTTACAATTTTTTGTTAGTTATTATCAATTTTTAAGGAGTAGGTTATGAAAAAGAATTCTTTTTTATTTTGTTTTATTTTATTATCAGTTGCATACGCAGCTTGTGCTGATAGGTTATTGGAAAGAGCTGAGATATTACAAATATTTCAACAAATAACAAACCAACCTAAAAAGACATGGATTCAAGCAGGAACAATCAAAGCAACCCATCAAGAATATAAAGCCCCGAAACTTAAAGATGCAAATGAAATTAACAACCAAATCAAAGCAGCAATTGGTGAATACCAAAATAATTCAAATAAAAGAGAACTAACTGCTGATTCTCAATTGATGAATCTTGATGCAATCCCTTTCAATACCCGCTATAAACTATTGAATGAATCTACGATGAATTCTTCTGTGATAGTAAAATATGATGGAGAAAGATTTTACTGGGAAATTGAGGCTAATTCTCGCCAGGATTCTATAAAGCCAGATAACGAATTGTCTGGAAACTATATGACAAAGCAATTCGATTTAAGTTGGAATAAGAAGCGTATTTTTGCATGGGATGGTGAAAAATATTCGACATATTTTCTTCCAGGAAACCATTCCATAGAAGACTCCACTGGAACTACGCCTCATTCTGTAAATGGCCCTTTGACCGCCGGGTTGATTCCATGGGGATTCGGCAAATACACATACGATAACCTTTCGAAGTCTGAAGTATCCGCTATTGAAAAAACGGTTGATAACCAAATTCAGATAGAGTTGACTTTGACCAATTCTAATGGTTCACAAATAATTTTTACTCTTTTACCACAAAAAAATTATGCACCTCAATCTGTTTTAATTTATGAAGAAGGAAACATGGTTGCTTCCCGTCAATATTCAGATTTCAAGCTGATAGGCAATAATTGGATGCCATTTACGATCTTAATAGAAAAATTTGAACCAACTTCCAACAGACTTTTAAGCCGTGATTTCTGGGATATTCAAAGTGTGGATGCTAATATACCACAAGGCTATGATTTCCAAATCAACTACCAAAAAGATGCTTTAATTGAACATGCTGTATTTAGCAAGACCAGACCTGAAATATACCGCTATTCGGAAAATACGAATACAACTTTGCTTTTATCAGATAGAATGGAATATGCTACAAATGAAGGCATACAGTCTCAAAATTGTGCTACCGCAGCATTGAAATATTCCATGTCAAAACTTGGTAAAATTATAAATGCTCAACAATTAACCAGCTTGGTCGATGATTCAAATGGGCAAACAAGTCTTTATGCGATGAAACAATTTGCTGAAACTAACGGATTCTATTCTAGAGCGGTAAGCATAAACATTGAAAGCCTGAAGAATCTTAATAATTGCAGAGCAATTCTCTATCTTCCAGGTAAAAAACATTTCGTAGCAGTTGAATCTATCGATGAAAAATATGTTTGGCTGGTAGATTTATCGAACAATGAATTCTTTTATCAGATAGATATAAATTTCTTCGATATGGATTGGAAGGGCACGGCTCTTATAATTTCAACAAGTCCAATTTTTGGGACATATGAAGAAATCAATATCAACGACCAGAAGGCGTTATTGGGACAGGGTTATGAATGCACAAAGCTTTTACAGGGTTATGATGTAATATTCTGCGAGTATATATCAGGTGATTGTGGTGGCATGTATACTGAATATCCGACAAGATATGGCTGCCAAAGCGGCACCGGAAGTTGTTCAACTTCAACGAAAATAAAGTATATAGAATCTCCTTGTATCATTGATCCTTATTTTCCAGATGGATGCAACGTAACCGGCGACTGGACTGCTTATTATATGAGGGCTTGTTTGTAAAATTGTAGTAAGTAATTTGATTTTAAAAGCGGCAAGCAAGTTGCCGCTTTTTTTATCATAATCAGTGTTGATTCATTAGAATAATAAGTATACAATATTTTTATGAAACGGAGTGCATTTACATTAATAGAGTTATTAGTCGTTCTTAGCATCATAGCCCTTTTGGTCGCTATGACCCTACCTTTATTACGTAATGTCAGAAATAAAGCCAAAGCCATTCTTTGTTGTTCGAATCTCAAACAAATTGAGACTGGACTTTTAGAATATGCGATAAATAATAAAAGTTTTCCTTATAGCTTTTGTAATCCTTCTTTGATGCCTACGAAACCAGAAGGCGGATATGCTGGATATAGCAATTATAGTAGAAGAGGTTGGTGGTGGTTTAATTTTGTAGATGGGGTTTATATTAGATCGGACGAAAAAAACACTATAGCTAAATGTCCTTCAAAATTGTTAAATGATACGCTACTGAACAAAGACATTTTATGCGGTAATTATGCTGTAAATCGTTCGATTTGCAAAAGTTCAGATGACAGACAAGAAAAAAGAGAAGAGTTTACAGGCAAACCTTTGAAAATCGATGAAATTCCCAAACCATCCCAGACTTTACTATGTATGGATAGCGGTTATGCACTAATAAGCTGGTGGAATGCTATCGATGCTCCTCCCATGCCACTTGGAAAATCTCCAATCGAAGATACATCTTATCTACCAGGCCTTTCTATTAATAAAAACAGAAAATTAATGCAAGGCCAGGAACAGGATGCTATTTATGGCAGACATCCAAATAAAACGGTTAATGTTGGCTTCGTGGATGGCCATATAGAATTCAAAAAAGCCAATGACTTATTGGTAACACAGTACGAAAATGGCTACAAAAATAAAAACCCAATCTGGGTACCGAATGAAAACACTAAAAAAATGTTTTCTCAACAATAGCTTTCATTTGAAAGTCATCAATCATTTTTATTGTCTTGCTTAATTTTAATACATAGTTATTTTCCCACCTAGATTTTGTGAACCACTCAGTCTTCAAAATCGTCATTGTTTTAACATCTATAAAAACACACCATTTCCAAAAAGTAGTATCCCCAGCAAATGTTTTTTTAGTCCATGTTAGCTCATATATTTCAATGTTCTCTTGGGTGTCGCTTTTTATTTGTTCCCATTTTGTGTTCTCTGGAATATCAAGAACTTTATTAAATGGTAATAAACCAAATGAACCATTAATATTTCTTTCTATATCAGAATAATCATCTTGGACCAAGCCTAAGGTTTCTGTCAAACCGCTTTTTGCTTGTTTGATTTTTTTAACCTTCTTTGAAATATCCCATAAAACCACTTCTTCCGATGTCTTAATCATATTTACATTTAATGTCCTTGAAGTCCATTGCTCTTGTATGGGGTCACTTTGGTTACTGCTAAAAGTCTGAATATGAACATTTTTAATTTCGTTAATTAATTTGTATATAGTCTCTAGCGAAACCGCTTTGGCAGGTGATATATTGAACATCAATACTGAACCTATAAGGATAACAGCCGCAGCCGCAAAACCTATTTTTCTTAAAGGTCTTGCTTTAATTTTGAATTGCAGCTTTCTTTGTGTATTTTCATTGGTAATATCTTGCTTATAGATATTTGTTTCAATATTTATTGGAAAACCTTCATAGGCACTATCATTCACTTTAGTTGTAGTCTCTTCTGCTTTGGAATGCTCTTCAATATGATATGTTGTTGTGATACCTGATTCTTCTCGGTTAGCAATACCATATAGGACATCATGCATCTGCTGCATTCTGTCTATACAAATTGGGCAAGTCATAATGTGGGCAGTAAAAAAGCTGCGGAATTTCGCATATTGATCGTTTTGAGGATCCAACCCAAATGGTATTACATAGTCAAAAAGTTCTCCTGCAAATACTTTATCACAAGGAAAACTCATTAATGCAGTATTTTTCTTCAGAATTAAATACTTCCTGGTTGTATCTCTATTATTTTGTACCGCCTTGCGGCAATCAGGACATGTGCATACATGCTCAAGAGCCTTTTTGTTGGTTGTACTAAAATCCATAGAACCAATAGCCTCTATCGCAGATTTCGCTTCCGGGCATTCAATTTCATTATTGTCGAATTTTGTTGAATATAATTGGCTTAATACAATTAATTGCTTATCATTTAAGTTATATTGCTTGATCTTTTCTAAATCTTCCTTACATTCTCTGCATTTATCTATATGAACTGTTATAGGTGTAGGGATTTTAACTTCCAAAAATGGATTTAAAAAGCCTGGCAAAAAAGGTTTAATTGTCTCACAATGAACAGGCTTACCAACATATTTAAAATGCAATTTAAGCCATGAAGTATTGATCAAAACCTTTTCTTCTTGTTCTTCTATAGCAGATGGATCTATTTGAGATATCGCTTCGTCAAGATTGTTCATTCTTGCAGAACAGTATGGACAGGTGTTTAAATGCTCAACTATATTTGGAGGAATAATCCTATCTTCTTCAAAGAGAAAATCATAAAAATATAATTCAGCTTCTTTACACAACGGATTAAAATTATAAGCTATCATAGCACTTGACTTCTCCCTAAGAAGCGTCGAAGATCATCCAATCCTTTTGAAATATATCTCCAAGCTGTAGCCCCATTCACGCCCATTCTTTCCGCCACATCTTTAATTTTCATATCATCTTTAAAACGTAAATTTACCGCTCTTGCTTCATTATATTCCAACTTTTTCTCTATATAGTCAACAATTTTTTTTATATCTTCAGAATTAAGAAGCTGCTCACAAGGAGAAGCTTCATTCTTATTATACCTTGAATGCTCTGCATAACCTTCAATCAAGTTATGATAACGTTCGACATGCCGAGCATTATCAATTATGTCATTCATTATAGCTCTATATAGATAACCTTTAATATTTTTTAGATCAGAAGGCGGAGGATTTTGTACAAGTGAAAGAAAAAAATTTTGAAACAAATCATCGACTAAACATTCATTTCCAGCTTTAAAACGAATAATTGAATAAATAAAATCCCAATGTTTGATGAAAATCTCGCTTGCGATCTCTGCATTTTGCATTTGATAATTATTCACTCTCAATTGAGTCACAAACCTGGAAATTAGTTAAATCTGATTTACTTACCTTTTCATTTTGTTGTACCATGTTCTGTGCTATTTCTTTGATCATTTGCCTTAAAGACTCAGGAGCAATAACTTGAACTTTATCACCATAACTTAAAATCCACCATTTTATTTCATCTAAGCCATCAACCCAAAATTCCATGATCATAGAGCCATCATCCTCAAAAGTGGTCTGTTGAGAACTATGCCATTGAACATTAACAATATTATGAATTATCTCGGGAAGAAATTTCAATTTTACATGATAAAGCTTGCCTTCAGGCCGCATTGACCATGCACGACCTATATAATGGGATAAATCAAATAATTCATCTTCAATAAAACACTTATCAAGTACTTCGAACTCTCTAATATGATTCAGCTTTAATGTACATATTTTTTTATTAACTTCCAATTTCCCAAGTACGTGCCAAGCATAATCATTATACATTAAATGATATGGGTAAAAATTGGTTTTAACTTCGTTCTTTTCAGGGCCAATGTATAAAATATTAAGAATTTTCTTTTGTAAGATTGCTTCAAGAAATTGCGAAAATTTACTATCGAGCAAGTCCATTCTTTCTTGAGGGTTTGCTTTAATATGAATCCTTTTGAGCGCACTATTACAAAATCTTTTTGTATTTTCAGGTAAATCGCTTTCAATTTTCAAAGCGGCTTTTAGCATTGAATCCCGAAATGGAAAATGAATTTGGTTTCTGGCTTTATGTGCGAGCAATAATAACCCTAAAGCTTCTTGAGATTCCAGATTTGGGGTTGACAAGAAAAAGGAAGGATCAATTTTATAAGAATGTTCTCTTTTATTAAAGCTGCAAGGAACACCTATACCTCTTAGCTCGTTTAAATCCCTAAAAATCATACGCTTGCTAATTTTTAGAATACTGGCTAATCCCTCAACAGTACAGGTTTGTCCCGACTGTAAAACAGTTAGAAGTTGTATTATTCTACTAACTCTACTAGTTTTCATTACACCTCCCATATACCTAAATAGAACTTATTCGCAACAATAATTATAAAATGGGGGGACTCGGAAATCAAGCAATTAGGAGTAAATAATAACAATATAAGAATGTTAGTGATGATGTGGGTCAAGTTTTGCTGTATTTAAAGCTGGTTTTTGGATAAAATTTTTGCAGTGCGCATGCCTATCTCTGTTGAGTGTCAGAGACTGGCAATTTATGCGGCTAATTGTGATGATTTAAGAAGTCCGCCGATGCAGATATTTTCAGCATCTTAATTTGTTTTGTGAATCGGTTCAATAATTCTGCCCCATGCGACATAAAAATATCTTACATTGTGTCCCAAGGTAATGCGTAATCGAATTCTGAAATTTTCATAAATTGCTCACATGGGCAAATTACAAGCCCTTGAGCTATTTTTTGTTTTGGATATGTTTTGCGAAATGCAGTGATACCGGTAGTATCCTTTCGTGCTGGATGACTTGTCAGTTTGATTTCAACAGGGTAGAGTACACCATTTCTTTCCAGTACCAAATCGACTTCAGCGGCGGAATGACTTCTCCAATGAGACATTCCTGTGACCGGAACAATGCTTAGTAATTTTCGTATTTCAACAACGACAGCTGTTTCAAAAAGCGCACCTGTCAAGGGATGTCCCCCAAGGGCTATTGGAGTGGAAATAGAGTTTAACATACAGGCAAGACCCGTATCTGCAATATAACCTTTAGATTTTCCACTTATGCGTTTGACAGTATTGCCGGAATAAGCCGGTACCTCAAACCATTGAAATGTGGATCGCAAAACGTTGAGCCATCTTCGCGAAGTTTGCGGTGTAATACCCAAATCCCGGCCCAACTCAGAATAGTTGATTTCCTGAGCAGTGAGAGCAGATACCAATTGCGTGAATTTTCCTAACTCTTCTAATGCAGAAATTTCAGCTACCATTCTCACATCCCGCTCGAGATAAGTTTGCATGTAGCTGCGATAATATGTCTGAATCAAGTCCTCTGGAAGTATGTCAACCTTAGGCATCCACCCCCTCCAGAGTTGTTCATAAAGAGTTCGTTTGAGGTTGAGTCTTATTGAGGGAGACTCAACAAACTTAGTTGGGTTTTCAAGCCACAGGTCTATCCAGCTTTGTCCATTTGTTTGTTCAGCTATTTCAGAAAGCGTAAATCCTGAAAGATCTATAAAGACGGCTCTTCCTGCCAAACTCTCTGCGATGTTTTTCATGACAGCCCATTGCTGAGAGCCTGTGAGGATGAACATGCCGGACTTCTGTTCTCGGTCAACCTTTCTTTTTATGGCCGGTACAAGTTCAGGGGCATATTGAATCTCATCAAGTATTAGGGGAGAAGGATAATTTTCAAGAAATAAATCTGGGTCAGTTCTCGCACCTGCGACATCATGTACGGGATCAAAAACAAGGCATTTCTTCTCTGGGTATACATGCTTTAAAAGTGTGCTTTTTCCTACTTGTCTTGCTCCTGAGACAACTACAACGGGGAAATGCTCAAACAATTTCTGCAATCGATCAGTAATAATTCTTCTTTTGAACATAACTTGAAATATAATGATTGAATCATCAGAAATCAAGTTATTTTTAAAACAATAATAATTTCTTCAGACATTATCAGGCTTATATGGACTGCTTAACTCCTGAAGTAGTCTACTCTTCTGCGCGCGTAGTCTACTTGCAATGGATGCAATCTCACGCAATGGACTGCAAAAAATGCAAAGATTTTTTGAATTAACTTGCAATGTTCGCCAAAATATAGCTCATTGTGTGGCAATGGGTTACGGTTTTTAGCGACTTCCCGAGAGGTCAACCCTGTTAACCGCTAGGTCCTAGGTTCAAATCCTATTCGGGGAGTTTTGTCCGTTATTGAAGAGATTGGCGGACTTTTTTATGCGCCAAAAGAAATATTAGAACTCGCCTAACCATCGACGTATCCGCTTCCAAAAAAGGGATGAAATATTGAGGGTAATGGGGTACAATCATTCCAATTTAATATTTAAATTTAAGATTTAACATTTTAAAGGTTTTCGGAATGAATATAGTTGCGATTGATATTGGTAACACGAATATAACGGCCGGGCTATTTTTGGAAGATATTGAAGCAGGTATCGAAAAGACTACCGGCGATAATGTCGAGCAGTTGACGGACGTTTTGAAGAATTTCTGGAATCGAGTGCCGTTCGTGAAATCCGGCAAAGATAAAGATAAAAAACGCGATGCCAGGGTCGTTATCGCAAGCGTGAATCCGAAATGGACGAACGTTGTTAAGCAAATCGCCAAAGAACATCTCGATGAAACGGCTTTGGAGATTGGTCTTGGTAAAGATGTTCCGCTGCCGATGGGGCTTGATGTTGATAAGCCGGAGACGGTCGGTGTTGACAGGGTGATGGCGGCGTTCGCGGCGTATTGCGTTGTTGAAGATGCGGTTATTGTTGCTGACTTGGGAACCGCCGTAACGATCGACGTGGTCAATGAAAAGGGAATCTTTCTGGGCGGAGTGATTATGCCGGGGTTTGAAATTCAGGCGGAAGGTTTGAATTCGCACACGGCATTGCTGCCGAAGATTGAAAAAGTTAAAGCTCCGGTAAAACCGTTCGCCAAGAATACCGAAGAGGCGATCAATAACGGATTGTATTACTCGGCGGTTGGTGCGCTGGAAGTTGTTACGCGATTGTATTCGGAGCAGCTCGGCAAATGGCCGCAGACGGTTGTTACCGGCGGAAATATGGAAATTATAAAGAGCGGGTGTGATTTCATCGATTCGTTTGTTGATGATTTGGTTGTCAAGGGTATCGTTCTGACGTTCAAGAAGTATATTGGCGAAAAAGCATAACAACAAAAATTCAAAATCAAATTTCAAAAATCAAAATTGCGGAAAGGCCTTCGGCCATCAATTTAAAATGGATTGCGATAGAAATGTAATTATTGGGGGAGTTATGACGGCCAAGGCTATCGCGGGGATTTCGAGTATTCAGATGGTTGGAAATGGCAGCGGAGAAGTAATTGGAAAGATATTTAAAGGAAAGAATCACACAGTTGGTTCGATTCTGCACGGGAATATTTGTGATGGCGAGAAGATTATTGATGAGGTGATAATCGGGTGCGAGGGAGAAAATTCATACAGCATTAACTGCCACGGCAATCCGATAATTGTTGAGAATATTTTAGAACTGCTGAAAAAATTTGATGTCAAAATTGTTGACGCAGAAGAGATAATTGAAAATCTGGCGAAAGAAAAGTTTGGCAAAAATATAATAGCAGTCGAAGCGGAAACGGCTGCAGCGAAAGCGGCAACGCTTGACGGCGCAAAGATTATTCAATATCAAACCAAGATGGGATTATTGCAAACCGCTGAATGGCTCAAGAAACATATCGACCTAATGCATATCGAAGATATTAAAGTTGCTATCGGGCAGGTTTTGGCAGACAGCAAAATCGCATCTTACTTTATTAATGGCACGAAAGTTGTACTTGCCGGGCCGCCGAATAGTGGAAAGAGTACGCTGTTTAATTATCTTTGTGGAAAAGAAAAGGCGATTGTTGCCGATGTCGCGGGAACGACGAGAGATTGGCTTAGCGCGAAAATTCGGCTGAAATATATACAGGCGGAAATTTTTGATACGGCGGGACTTGATGCGGCTTTGAGCAGCCAAAATGTTATTGACGAACAATCGCAAAGAAGAGCGGCGGAACTTGCGGCAAGCGCGGATTTGGTATTGTATGTTACAGAACATAGAACACAGAACTTAGAACATAGAATACAGAATAAGGAGATTCTTGTTTTTAATAAGTGTGATTTGGGCGGGAATGTTTCTGTCGATGGGTTTAAGGTAAGTGCAAAAACGGGCGAGGGGGTTAAAGAATTGCTCGACGGTATCGAGTCAGCGTTAGGGGTAGCGGATTTCGATTTGAAAAAGGCGGTGTGTTTTACCGACAGGCAGAGGAAAATTCTGGAGCAAAGCGCAGAATCTCGATGTCAAAAAGAGGTTAAAGATTTTATAACAGAGTTGTTAAATGGCTAGTTTTCTGTATAATGCCCGCTTATGAGTAATCAACCTGAAAAATTAACGCCTGCGATGAAACAATATGATACTTTCAAGAAGAAGTATCCTGACTGTGTTTTGTTTTTTCGTATGGGCGATTTCTATGAGACTTTCTACAAAGATGCGCAGATTTGTTCGCAGGTTTGCGGGCTTACGCTGACGAGCAGGAGCAAGGGTGATAATCCGATTCCACTGGCGGGGGTTCCTTTTCATGCAGTTGACGGCTACCTTAAGAAAATGATCAAGGCTGGGTATAAGGTCGCGGTCTGCGAGCAGATCGAAAATCCCAAACTTGCGCAGGGCGTTGTCAAGCGGGATGTGATTCGGATTATTACGCCGGGGACGCTGACAGATGATATGCTGCTGGAAGAAAAGCAGAATAATTTTCTTTGCGCGGTCGGGCTGAACTCCAAACACGCGGCGATCAGTTGGGTGGATATTTCGACGGGCTATTTTTATGTGCGGACTGTGCCTGAAGGTGCGGTTGTTGATGAGATTTTGAGGATTGCGCCGGCGGAATGTATTTTGCCGGATGCGAGGGGCGAACTTTTCAGTGAGGAGATAAAGAAACTTGCGGGGCAGATCGAGCGGTGCGGAAATACGGCGATAACTTACAGGCCCGGCTGGTACTTTGAGCCTTATGATGCATATAAACGGCTTACAACGCATTTCGGGACAAAGACGCTGGAAGGGTTCGGCTTAAATGAAGACAGTTGCGCAATCAGTCCGGCGGGTGCGATAATTGAATATTTGAAAGAGACGCAGAAGACGGCGCTTGGGCATATATCGAGTATAAAGATCGTCGAGCAGAAGAAATTTTTACAGATCGATCAGGTTACGCTGCGAAGTCTTGAGGTGCTTTCGACGATTCGCGGAGGCAGAGGGTCGCTTGCGGAGACGATTGACAGAACGCTGACGGGAATGGGCGGAAGAATGTTTCGCCAGTGGATTTGTATGCCATTGTGCGATTTGGGGGCAATCGAATTACGGCAGGATGGCGTTGCGGAATTAATAGAGAAGAAAAATTCGCTTGAAAATATTCGCGTGATTTTGAAAAATTTTGCCGACCTTGAAAGAATTGTAGCGAGAATAAGCACGCTGCGGGCAGGGCCAAGAGATTTGGTTGCGCTGGCGCAGAGTTTGAAAAAGGCAGAGCCTTTGAAACAGTTAATCGCGGGATTGAGCGCGGATATTTTTGTCCGTCTTGCTAAAGATTGCGATACGATGCAGGAGTTGGCGAATTTGCTTGAGGCAGCGGTCGAGCCCGAGTGCCCGACGCATTTGCGAGATGGCGGCGTTATAAAGGCAGGATTCAACGAGGAAATCGACGAACTGCGGAATATTTCGCGCGATGTGCGGACGTTTTTTGCACAATATCAGCAGCGGGAAATTGAACGCACAGGTATCGCGAATTTGAAAGTAGGATTTAATAATGTTTTCGGATATTACATTGAAATTTCAAATTCGAATGCCGATAAGGCGCCGGCGGATTATGTACGAAAGCAGACGATAAAGAACGCTGAAAGATATATCACGGACGAATTGAAAAAATACGAAGAGAAGATTTTGACGGCGGGCGAAAAAAGTCTTGAGCTTGAGCAGAAAATTTTTGAGCAGCTTCGAGTGCAATGCTGCGGATTTATACAGAAAATTATGTTGCTTGCGGAAACTGTCGCGACGATCGACTGCATTGAGGCGTTTTCGCATCTGGCCTTATCGCAGGGTTATACTCGGCCGAAAATGACAAACGGAAAAGAGCTGGTCATCACGGACGGTAAGCATCCGGTGCTTGCGGAAGTGCTGGCAAGCGAATTTGTGCCGAACGATATCGAACTTGGCAGTGATAACAAAAACGATGTGATGATAATAACCGGCCCGAATATGAGCGGTAAAAGCACGTATATTCGGCAGACGGCTTTGCTTGTTCTGCTTGCGCAGACTGGCAGTTTTATACCGGCAAAGCAGGCGGTAATCGGGCTTGCCGACAGGATATTTACGAGGGTTGGTGCATCAGACGAGATCGTGCGCGGGCAATCGACGTTTATGGTTGAAATGACGGAGACTGCCAATATCGTAAATAACGCGACGGAAAAATCGCTTGTGATTCTCGACGAGGTTGGAAGAGGGACGAGCACTTATGACGGGCTTTCGCTTGCTTGGGCGATAACGGAACATATCGCAAATCATATTAAATGCAGAACGCTTTTCGCGACGCATTATCACGAGTTGACGGCGTTGGCGGAGATTCTGGTTAATGTGAAGAACTGTAATGTCGCGGTTCGTGAATGGATGGATGAGGTTGTTTTTCTGCATAAGATAGTCGCGGGCGGCACGGATAAAAGTTACGGCATCCACGTGGCGAAACTTGCCGGTATTCCAAAAGCTATTCTCGAACGGAGCAAGGAAATCCTGGCAGAACTTGAAAATACATTCCAAAAAGAGACGGGCAGTGAAAGATTTACCAAGCAGCGTACTAAAGAGCCTGAAGTCGGGATGCTTTTCGATCAGAAAGAAAAAGATGTACTTGAAAGGATCAAGAATCTTGATGTAAATAACCTTACGCCGATTCAGGCAATTAATCTGCTGACGGAAATTAAGGAATTTTTAAAGAAACAGTAAAAAATTAAAGAGGATGGTTACAGAAAGGTATAGATTCCCGCCTGCGCGGGAATGACACAGGGGTGTTGGAGTTGCAAATAGGTTGTTGAAAGGATTACATCATTTTGGAGAGATTTTGAATTTGCTCGATGAGCATTTTTACCAGTTCAATACATAAAATGACTGCCAGCATAGTAATGGAAAGCATCAGAATTGTAGTGATCCATTTGGTTGTGATTTTATAATGAGGGTTTGACCAAACCATCGGCAGGGCAAAAGGGCCGATGAGCAGAAAAAGAAATACTATCGAATGATTAGTGTGATACCATTTCCGTTTCGGCTTCGGTGCGGCCTTCTCATCAAATTCTTTTCCGCAATGCGGACAAATGACCATACGATTTTATGTTTAAAATTTTTAATTTAATATTTTATTATTGACCGATTTTGTAAAATCCGCGGCAGGGAATGGAAATTTCTTCTTTGTCTTTTATCTTTATATGCAGCGTATCGGAAAATACACGTAATTGGCCTTCCTGAACTGGCGGCGTGATGTCAACATCGAACTGGAATCTGTTTTCGGTCTGCACCTGATTTGCAACTTTTACGATTCCCTTGTCAGACTTCACTGAATCAATCACGATAGGCTGATTATAATTGCTGGTAAGATAAATGCTGCGTTTCTGCACTTCGTTCGGCAGGGCATTACGAATAATGATCACCGATGGTGAGGCCTCAAATTCTTTAAGGCAATTCCAGGTCAAACGCAAATCTTTGCACTTTGGATGGTTGATTGTTATTGTTGCAGCGCCTGAAAGATTATTACGCAGATACGCGGTATTTACAACCGGCTTTAAAATATATTTATCCGACATTTGATTCGGGTCATAATCGAAAGACAGGACATTGCCAGTGGATTCGATTTTTGTGATCGCGAATCTATCATTGTCTGAAGATGCGATCGTAATTGGGGTTGCACCCTGATTTGCATCTACCAATGACAGATTGAGGTTGTCAGGATTTATCTGGACGGCCAATTTTACATAAGCCTTAATTTCGAGATCTGCTCTTGGTTTTTCGGCGTCATTGCTGAAGACGGTAATGTGCTGTGAAGTTGCGCCGTGATATTTTGGAGCGTGGAACTGGACGGTAATTTCGCCTGATTCACCTGGTGCGAATTCTTTTTTGGACAAATCAGGGACGGTACATTTGCAGGTTCCCTGTAAGTGGTCGATTTTTAAAACTTCTGTGCCTACATTCTTAAACTTAAATTTGCATTCCATCTGGCTGTCGGGGTCGACTGTTCCGAAATCGTGGGAATTTGCATCGAATTCAATTCTTGCTTTCGATACTACTTGAGTTGGCGTTGCTAGAGTTTCTTTTTTGGCATCTGTTTTTACTGGCGCAGGTTGTTTTTCATTTTTTGCTTTGTCTTTTTTGCCGCCAAAAGGAAATGCGTTTGCCTGCATTGAAATTAGACAGAGTACCACTACAATAGCCAAAAACTTAGTTGTTTTGCAATTCATTGCCATTCTCCAATAAAATCCAGATAAAATGCGAATATTAAAGTATAACATAGGATATTTTACGTATCAACATTGAATTTGGTGCGGTGCTGTATAATGCTTGTGAAAGAAGGTTGCCTATGGTAAATTATTCCATTCTTAAATTTCATATAAGGTGAGTTAAAAAATGAATGTACTATTGATCGGAAACGGCGGTCGAGAACACGCCATCGCTTGGAAGTTGTCTAAATCTAAGGACTTAAAGAAACTTTATATAGCACCGGGTAATCCGGGAACAGCAAAATGCGGTGAAAATGTAGATATAAAAGCAGACGAATATGCTAAACTTTTAGCTTTCGCGAAAGATAAAAAGGTAGGTCTGGTGGTTATCGGACCTGAAGACCCGCTGTCAGACGGCTTAACCGATAAATTTGAAGAGGCAGGTATAAAAGTTTTCGGACCTAGCGGGAAGGCGGCTCAACTGGAGGCCGACAAAGCGTTCGCAAAGCAGATAATGAAAACAAATTCTATACCGACTGCTGAAAGTCGAACTTATGATAACTTCGCGGATGCAAAATCATATATCGCAAGCAGAGATGAACCTGTAGTTGTTAAGGCGGTAGGATTGGCAAAAGGCAAGGGCGTTTTTGTTTGTGATGACCCTGCGGAAGGCATTATAGCCGCGGAAAAAATTATGGAAGGTAAAATTTTCGGCAAGGCGGGCGAAAAAATTATTGTTGAAGATAAACTACTCGGTCAGGAAGCATCAATTCTCGCTTTTGTCGACAGTAGAAATATTTATGTTCTTGAAAGTGCGCAAGACCACAAGGCGATCGGCGATGGCGATACCGGCGCGAATACAGGCGGAATGGGGGCATATTGTCCGGCCCCGATAGTTTCGGATAAACTTATGGATCAGATAGTTCGCGAAATTCTTGTTCCGACAGTTGACGGTATGAACAGGAACGGCACACCATATAGAGGAATCCTTTACGCGGGTGTAATGCTAACGCAGGGCGGGCCTCGTGTGCTTGAATTTAATTGCAGATTTGGCGATCCAGAGACGCAGCCGATTTTGTCGCGATTGAAAAGCGATTTGCTCGAAGCGATGCTTGCGACTTGTGATGGAAAGCTCGATCGAATTACGCTGCAATGGGACAGCAGGCCGGCGGTTTGTGTTGTGATGGCTTCAGGCGGATACCCGGATGATTACGAAAAAGATAAAGAAATTACCGGTATCGAAGATGCCGAGGCTGATAAAGATGTTACCGTGTTCCACGCGGGCACCACAATAAAAGATGGAAAGCTGGTAACCGCAGGCGGCAGAGTGCTGGGTGTTACAGGGCTTGGCGATACGATTGCAGACGCTAAAGCGAAAGCGTATCAGGCGGTCGAGAAAATTAAATTTGAAAAAGCATACTTCAGAACAGATATCGCGGACAAAGCAATAAAAGGGAAAAAATAGTTTCAGGGATTGGGCTTGGCAAAAAAAAATAAGAAAATAATTCGTGCGATCGTTCTTGTTGTTGTCGCAGTCATAGTGTGGTTTTTTTATAATCTGGCGGGCAATTTGCTTAGACCTGTCGCGGTCAATCAGATTCGGCAGATGACTGGTGCACGGGTTGATATTAAAGAAGTCGGATTTAGATTGAGCGGAAGGATAACAATCCGTGGTATTCGGATCGGGCCTTCGGAAATACATTCGCCCGATAATGCGATTTTAAAAGCGGAAACGGTGGACGCGTATTTTTCTCCGTGGAGCTTCTTTAAATTAAGTCCAAAACTCAAACGTCTGCGAATTTCCGATTTCGTTGTCAATGCGCAATTCAACGCCGATGTAAAAGAATGGAATATTTTGGCGTTGAAACTTCCAGCCGGGAAAAAGGGACAACTAATCCCCGAATTGCGATTTAAACGCGGTGAAATTAAATTTTCGCAAGTTCGCCAGAAGCAGGAAGTAGAAACAATATCGTGCAAAACTAAAGGCGGTTACGCACGTGTAACGGCTGATAATGGGGAAGTAATCTTTTCTGTTGTTGAAGATCAGGCAGAAACTGAAACGGTAAATAAAATACTTGTAAAATTACAGCAAAAAGATTCGATTGAAATTTCGATAGATGGAAGACTGCCAAGACTCGATTTGAACTTGTTCGGCAGCAAATGCAATATCAAAAGTTTTCATTCCGATATCATAATCGATAATAATACAGTTACGTTCGGGCAATCAACTGTTGCGATCGGGCCGAAAACTGTTATCGATGTAAATGGCATTGTACGCGATTATAAAACAAATCCAGCGTTTGTGTTTGGTGTTAAAATGCGAGAGCTGAATATCTTTCGCGAGCCAAAGGATAACAGTTTTGCTTATGGCAGCAGGATTTTCGAAAGTTTCATTCCGCTTCTGCAGGTATTTTTTGATAATTTTTCGCCGGAAGGACTTTTGGGGCTTGATGTAATACTAACGGGAAATGCAAAGGAAATTGCAAAGACGCATTGCAACGGTTATCTCGATCTTAAGGATGTCGCGATACAGTATTACGAATTTCCGTACAGCGTTCAGCATATGGCGGGAAAAATCGATGTTACCGAAAGAAGTATGCGGATGAATAATATAAAAGCCGCCCACGGCAAGGTCGATATTGCGATGAACGGCTACTGCAAGGATTTCGGGCCCGCGATGGACAGCAATATTATTCTGACGAGCAATAATATGCTTCTCGATGAGGAACTTTACGCGGCGTTGCTGCCGAACCATAAAAAACTGTGGTATCTTTTCTCGCCAAATGGGATGGTTTCTGGTGATTTTATTTATGCTGCTGTTCCGCCGGGCAAAAGAATTTTCCGTCTTCGCGGGGATTTGCTTGATGTATCGATTATATGCCATTATTTCCCGTATCCAATTTCAGGCATCACTGGCAAAATTGAGGTTGATGGCGGCTACATTGAATTGAAAGATGTTTTGAGCAGGCAAAGCGGCGGCACAATTCAAATGAATGGGAAAATCAGAGATGCCAATACTGCCGAGCCCCGCTATGATTTTAATATTTCGGCTAAAAATGTCGCAATCGATAATAAACTTATTGCCGCGTTTCCGGCAGAACAGCGAAAGTCGTTCAGTATTTTTGATATCAAGGCCAGAGGTGATGCGGATGTCGAAATTCATTCGACTGATAATAATCAGGTTCCGATAGATTATCTTGCCAAGTTAAATATATATGGGGATTATTTAAAAACACCGCAGCTTCCAGAGCCATTGAGAAAGATTTCTCTTAACGCGGATTTGACTCCGCAGGCTTTTATAATTAAAAAATTTGCGGCCGATTTCAACAGCAGTAAAATTTCTGTTGACGGTACAGTCTGGCCTGCCTCTGAAACGGAACAGGCGGGTTATTGTGTGAATTTAAAAGCTGCGGATTTAATGCTCGACAGTAATCTGGTTGGGCCGCTGGTAGGCGAAAAGAGTGCGCAATTGCTTAAAGATTTTCAATTTGACGGCGAAGTTAATGTCGATGCTGTAGTGGGCAAAAATTCACGGATTAAATGTCCTGAACTTGAAATCGCGGTCGAGTGCAATGATAACAGCGCGTATTTGAGCAAATTTGATTTGCCGCTGGATAACATTTGCGGAAAAGTAATAATTCATTCAGATAATATTGAGTTCGCATCGCTTACGGCAGTGCCGATTGTTGATGATATGAACAAGCCGGGGCAAATAATTTTAAATGGAAATTTGAAGGTTGATGACGGCGAAGTTTCGTGGGCTAGTTTGAATTTAAAAGGAACTGATATAAGTTTTGATCCTCGTTTTACCGCTTTTCTTGGAAGTGCCGAAGCGTATTATACGAAACTTCAGCCGCTGGGAAAAATGGATATCAGTCTCGACAGAATTATATACGATAAGACTGACACGGGTCAGAAATTTATTAAAATAAACGGCACATCTCTTTTCAAAGGTTGTTCGATAGGCCAAACTAAGCTGTTTACAGATATTTACGCTTTGCTTCATATCGATACGCAATACGATATCGGCGTAGGAATGAAAGAATGCAAACTTATGCTCGATGTTGAATGTCTGTCGTTTAAGCATCGTTCGTTTGAAAATCTGAAATTGCGGATTCCTTATGATATAAACAGCCCGGATATTATTATTAATGATTTTGTGGGTGATTGTCTGGGCGGCAGAATAGCGGGAAACGCATTTTTCATATCCGATAAAAAGGGCGGCTTTGGCGATTATAATATCGATATAGCGATTGTCGGCGTAAGCAGCGAAAAATTTGTATCACCGGATGCCGTAGAAAAATCAGGCGGTTCGCTTAACGGTGAATTTCGAGTTCAGGGTAATTTGCAAAAGCCTGATGATGCTCGCGGCCGACTGTCTTTACAGGCTAACGGACTTCAGCTAAGCGCTAAAAGTTTAGTTACAAATATTAGAACCGCGATACTTGAAGCGATAAATAAAGACCTTGCGTTTGATAACGTTAAGCTCCAGGGAGTTGTAAAGGGCAAGGTTGTAGAGATAAGCAAAATGGATATTTACGGTCCAACGGCATCGCTTCGCGGCAGTGGTACGTATGAGCCGGAAGCTGATTTGCTCCACATTGATTTCGCGGCGTACAGCGCGGCAGGCAAAGATAATCCCGCTTTATTCGATAATTTAACGTCAGGGCTTGGCGCAGCGTTCTTGAAAGTGTATGTTAGAGGATCGCTCGATAAACCTGTGGTAAAAGTTGAGGCTTTGCCGATTTTTAAGCAATCGTTGGAGATACTAGGTACTAAACAAAAGTGAAAAGTTAAATGTTAATCCCCAAATATCTGGCGGTAATTTTCGTCGAAAACTTCTTTGGGAATCAGTTTTATCGCAATGAAAATGAGTGTCGGGATTATTATTAAATCATCTAAATGCCCTATAATAGGTATAAAATCGGGGATAAGGTCTATCGGAAGTAAAAAATAGCCGATTGCCAAAGCCAATAGAATCTTCGATGCCTTAGGCACTCTTTTATCATCTTTGAGTTTTTTGGCCAAGGTAATGTAGTTTTTCGTATCTTTTATAATTTTTCGAAAGAAGACTTTCATTTTTGTTCGTTTTAACTAATACGTAAATTTTTCCTATATTGCCAGAAGTTTTATAAAATACAACATAATACATAATATTGATTTCGCTTGACCTTGGGGGCTGGCAGTCATATACTTTTTGTCGCAGGGGTGCTTTGCGTCTGGTTTGACGCGTGGCTGAGAAATACCCTTCCCGTTGTGAGACGGGGTTCGTTAATGAAAGCGAATGAACCTGAACAGGATTATCCCGAATGGGAAAGGCCTGCGTAGGAAGCGATATTGAAAATTGAGACAATGATTTTTAAAAGGTCGCTTCAATAAAGGCGGCCTTTTTTTGTTGGAAAAAGACACGGATTCCGCTACTGCGGAACACGGATTAACACTGTAAGGTGTTTTTATTATTGGAAAAATTTTTATGAAGACACAAATTCAATCGGCACGTAAAGGCGTTATAACTAAAGAAATGAAATTTGTCGCAAAGAGCGAACAAGTTTCGGCGGAAACAATTTGCAGTGAAATTGCTAAAGGCAGACTTGTTATTCCCGCAAATAAAATGCACCTTAAGAAAAATCTCAAGCCAATCGGTATCGGCAGGGCGGTCAGTATAAAAGTAAACGCTAATATCGGTACGAGCAGCGCAAGCTCTTCCATAAAAGATGAGATGGCTAAACTCGAAGCGTCGATAGAAGTAGGAGCAGATACGGTAATGGATTTGAGCACGGGCGGAGACCTTGATGAAATCAGAAAACAGCTTGTAAATAAATGCCCAATACCTTTCGGGACAGTTCCTATTTATGAAATGATCATCGGCAGAAGCGTTGAAGAAATAACGCCGAAAGTTATTCTTGATACTATGTAAAAACAGGCGAAACAGGGAGTTGATTTCTTTACCATTCACGCGGGTGTTTTAAAACAGTATTTGCCTGCCGCTGTTAAGCGAGTATGTGGAATCGTTAGCCGAGGCGGTGCTTTGCTGGCGAAATGGATGACAATTCATAACAAGCAAAATCCATTCTATGAATTGTTTGATGATATTTGTGATATTATGGCCGAATACGATGTCTGCTTTTCGCTTGGCGATGGCCTTCGGCCGGGCTGTATAGCTGATGCGGCAGATAAGGCACAGCTTTCAGAATTAAAAACTCTGGGCGAACTTACGCAGCGTGCGCAGGAAAGAAATTGCCAGGTAATGGTCGAAGGGCCGGGGCACGTTCCGTTCAATCAAATTGAAAAGAATATGAAATTGCAGCAGAAATATTGTAATCACGCGCCCTTCTATGTTCTTGGACCGCTGGTAACGGATATTGCACCAGGCTATGATCATATTACAAGTGCAATCGGCGGCACGGCAGCGGGTTTTTATGGCGCTTCGTATTTATGCTATGTAACGCCGAAGGAACATTTGGGACTGCCTGATATTGATGATGTTCGGCAGGGTGTTGTCGCGGCGAAGATTGCAGCTCACGCGGCGGATGTCGCAAGAGGTTTTGGGAATGCCTCGCAAAGAGATAAACAGTTGAGTATCGCAAGAGCCGGCTTCGATTGGAAAAATCATATCGAATTATCGCTTGATCCCAAAACGGCAGGCAAATTTCATCAGGAAGCCTGCAAGAAAAGCGGCAAGACGAGTGAAAAGGATGATTTCTGCACAATGTGCGGTAAAGATTGGTGCAGTATGAGAATTAATAAAGAACTAGCGAAAGCATATAAAAAATAAATTTAAAAAATCAAAATTGCCCGATTGGCCAAGTGGCCGGGACTAATGACTATTAACTAACAACTAACGACTAATTATGCCTCCAAAATTTATATTTGAAATGAATGATGTCTGCCGAAGTTTCGGCAGTAAAGAAGTTTTGAAAAATATTTCGCTTTCGTTTTTTTATGGCGCGAAGATCGGCGTTATAGGTGA
>Ga0154577_1081_pt4 | contig 23082 bp, 23 predicted proteins | sample RifGroF2_FD_116006 | JGI IMG/M metagenome (GOLD analysis project Ga0154577, IMG submission 116006) | Planctomycetes bacterium GWF2_42_9
TCTACTTCTATGTTGGCTCCAATGGAGAGAATATCACTTACATACAACGCTATTATTGAAACATATAATGCTGTACCTGATGAATGCGGCGATGAATGGCGGTACGTTGGGAATAAAGTGCCATTCAGCGATATCAATTTTGACGGCGTTGTCAATATGAAGGATTTTGCCATTATGGCAGATGAATGGATGATCCAATATTGATAAATTGCTCGAACGTAAGCCTTTAATTTTAAATTTTTAATTAGAAAACTGCGCAAGGGCTAAATTACTAAAACTTTAAAAAAAATACGCAAGGTGATTGTAAATCTGCGCAAGCGGGTCAAAAAACTGGGGTAAATTCGAGGTGTTTTCAGTGTTTTTCGAGACTTTTTCATAGAAAAATCGGAAAAATTTCGGTTTTTTCCGAGTTTTTCGTGATTTTTCGGAGAAGGCGATTGCGCGTTCTTTTAAAAAGTATAGTTTTCAAAAAAATAATGAGGGGTGATTTTTTTAAGGGAAATTTCAAATCTTCAAACTTGCATCCATTTTAAAAAAATATGCGCGAAATTTAAAAAACGTGCATGAATTTTGAAAAATGGCTTTTTGCGACTTGCGCGGTTTTTTATTAGCCACTAAGACACAAAGGCACTAAGTAATTAATATGTATTTAAAAAATCTACACTGCGTTTCGACACGAAACGACACGAAGATTTTATTTTTTTTAGACGCTGATTACGCTGAGGCGGAACACACGGATTTTATTGCACCATGAAGAAAAGAAGAACACGAAGATTTTTTAACCACGAATGAACACGAATCTTCGCTACGCTCCGACACGAAATAATTTTTTACACAGATTTTTTTTAGACGCTGATCTCCGCTGTTTGCTTTAAGGCAGGTTTCAAGAAATTGAACCTTTGGAAAATAAAACCAAAACATTCTTTCGAGTAAACTCGAGCCATGTTTAGTGTTTTTATTTTCCATCGCTTCGCGATTTTGCCTTAAAGCAGACAACTCGTGGCTGAAGCCCAAGGACGAACCCCCAGAATCCGTCTTGTCTGCGACAGCGAGGACAGGTAAAGCTGGGGGCTAACAATATTTTAAAGATTTGAGAGACGAGATTCTTCTCCCTGTGAATTTTTGCCTTAAAACAAAAAAGAACCCATTGAATTTCCCGTGCGGGTGATAAATACTATGGGCTGATGAGTATTAAATTTTTGGATGAAATTGGAAGGGATATGGAGTATAATTTTAAAAGTTAAAAAAGCAAATGGCCAAAGAAGAAATGATGCTATAAAAGCAAATAATAGGTGACTGTCCCTAATTATTAATTATTCCCTAATTATTCCTAATTATTCAAAGGGTGGGAAGGACATGGTTATGTTGGTAACGCATGGGTTGAGGAATATAAATTCTAAATCGAGGTAAACTTATGGATATTTTGTCGTTAATGAAGTTTTGCTCATTTATTTTGGTAATAAGTTTTATAAATGGAATCAGGTACCTTTTTTTAAAGAGAAAGCTTAAATCCATATATCAGCAATATCGGGTGATATTAACAAAGCAATTAGATGCGATAAGATAAAAGTATCGTCCTTTGTCAGAGAGCCATTGGAAACGTGCAATATTACGCTGGATGTGCTGTTGTTTAAAATGCATCGTTCTATTATGTGGTGTATGTTATTGCCATTCTTTTATGTGGTTGTTGTTCTATTTTTGTTTTTGGCCATAAAACTTACATGAACACAAAACGGAGGTTGCAATGTTCAAAAGGAGTCATTATTCAGATGGTAAAAGAGGTTATCCTTTTTGGATATTTATCGTGCCTATCATAGCATTTGTATTATGTTTTCCATATTTGATAAAAGGAAATCCGGGTCTTACAGTGATTATCTTAATTTTTTTGTTCATAACTTTTATCATTATATCTTTGTATGAATTATATGGTGGATTTATTACAAACCATTATGTCCAAAAGCACAATTTAAATTTATGGAAAAAATCGAAGAGTCATTCACTTAGAGAACGTCAGGAAGCTGGAAAAGAAATAAATTCATTGGTTTCGCAAATACCATGCCTTGAAAAACATTCAAATCTCGCAAATAAAATTGCGTTTCGCCTGCTTACAATTTGGACTTTAATATTTATTGTAATTTCTTTGTTTATAATATTGTTGTAATTTTTGGGAAATCTGGAAATCTACACTAATTTTACACCGCAGCTGTATTGTTGACATATCCGGCGGGTTGCCTACAATACTCTGTGAAATTAACCCGAGTAATGGCTCTATCACAGATAAATATTATTACGCTGATGCCGTACAGTGCAAATATTCATCAGTACTTAACTCATTGCTCTTTACACGTTCATAGTGAAGATTTAGACAGTGAAATTGCTGTAAAATTTTGAAATTTGAGAGACGAGATGGATAAGTGAAAAACTAAAAGCGAAAAGTTGTGGAATCGCTTTGCGACTGATTTAAAAGATTTCTCCACTTCGTTCTGCTTCGCCGATGCTACGCAGAACTTCGGTCGAAATGACAGATCGGCATTTGGCGGCAGAGAATGGGATTTAAGATTGAAATTTGATAGACGAGATTCTTCACTGCATTGCATTACGTTCAGAATGACAAAGAGCACAGGCGAGGATTAAAATATGGGCAGGGATAAACGTGAATTACCGCTCCCTTATAATCGCGGCTCTGATGGGCAGACACATAGGTCCTGCCCCTACGACGCGTCGCCGTCCTCTTTGATTTTTGCTTTTCTTAGGTGGCAAAAATCCTGAAGACTCGAGGATTAAAAAATCGGCGACGGCTAAACGACGAACCCTGCCATAGTGATGGCAGGGCTAAACAAGACGAGATTCTTCTCCCTCTGAATTTTTCTTTAAGGCGAAAAAATACCAAAAAACTCGGGGGTCTATGCCTTGATCCGACGGCTTGCTGGCGAACACGAAAATAACCAAAATTGTTTTTTTGGGAATTAGCTTTTTGAAATGATTTCTCCCCACTCTGATTTTTGCTTTCGAGGTGATTTAACAAACCCTGCCATAGTGATGGCAGGGCTAAACGGACGTGATCTTTCGCTTTGCTCAAGATGACAAATCACTTCCAATGAAAATAATGACAGATCAGATTCCCGCCAAAACGGCAGGCGTACAAATTTAACATTTATGATTTAAAATTTAAAATTACTTATAATCTGCGTTTTCACTTCAATATCGCAGAACTAAATTAAATAAGTTCAAGTCTTGAACAATGGTATGGACATTGCACTGCATTAATATAGGTATGAACGAGATTCTTCTCTTCGCTGATGCTTGGTTCAGAATGACAAAGGGCTTTAATTTAGATTTGGGATGTCGGGTAATGGGAATATTCAAAAATGGCTTTTTTTTATTCAGTTACTATTATGTTTAGTCGATAAAACAATGTTCTTTGACTTTAATCATTATACAGTAGGTCATTCGTCCGATAATTTGAACAATACGGCGATAAAAACATATAAAGAATTGAAAATTTAATATTTAAGATTTAATATTGTTATTGGATGCCCGATTTTCGGGTATAACAATACACAGCTTATGAGGTAAATAATATGTTTGAACGTTTTACGGACAGAGCACGGAAGGTAATGGCGCTTGCGAATCAGGAAGCGCAAAGATTTAATCACGAATACATCGGGACAGAACATATCCTGCTGGGTCTTGTGAAAGAAGGATCAGGAGTCGGCGCAAATGTTCTTAAAAATCTCGATGTGGATATAAAGAAACTTCGGCTCGAAGTTGAGAAGCTCGTAAAGAGCGGGCCTGATATGGTTACGATGGGCAAACTGCCTCACACACCACGCGCAAAGAAAGTGATCGAATTCGCAATCGAAGAAGCGCGTTCACTCAATCATAATTATATAGGAACTGAACACCTGCTTTTGGGCTTGCTTCGCGAGACTGAAGGCGTGGCTGCGCAGGTTCTTATGAATCTCGGTATGAAACTGGAAGATGTACGCCAGGAAGTTCTGAATCTTCTGGGCGCGGGCGTTGAGAACAGTATGCCTTCGCTGGATATGAAAATGGATCCATCGATGGGTGGTAAAGCCGGTGCAGCGGGTCAGAAAAGCAGAACGCCGGCGCTGGATAGTTTCGGCAGAGACCTAACTCAACTTGCCGCTGAAGGTGAACTTGATCCGGTTATCGGCAGAAGAATCGAAATCGAAAGACTTGTTCAGATCCTTTGCAGAAGAACGAAAAATAACCCGGTACTTATCGGCGAAGCAGGCGTTGGTAAAACGGCTATCGTCGAAGGTCTGGCACAACGAATCACAGACAAACACGTTCCCGAAATACTTCGCGATAAACGAATCGTATCGCTTGACCTTGCGTTGATGGTCGCGGGCACAAAATACAGAGGCCAATTCGAAGAGAGAATTAAAGCGGTTATTAACGAAGTCAAACGCGCGAAAAAATGTTGTGCTGTTTGTTGATGAGCTTCACACATTGGTCGGAGCGGGCGGCGCTGAAGGCGCTATCGATGCTTCGAACGTTTTGAAGCCGGCACTTTCGAGAGGCGAAGTACAATGTATCGGTGCGACGACTTTTGATGAATATAGAAAATATATCGAGAAAGACGCGGCGCTGGAAAGAAGATTCCAGACGATCGTTGTTGAGCCGCCGAGCAAAGAAGAGGCTCTGGAGATTTTGAAAGGTCTTCGCGACAGATACGAAGCGCACCACAGGGTAACTTTCAGCAATGAGGCACTTTACCAGGCGGTTGAGCTTTCGAGCAGATATATCACAGGCAGATGTTTGCCTGATAAAGCGATTGATGTTATCGATGAAGCGGGCGCTTGCGTTCGTTTGAAAAATATGACAGCTCCGCCGAATTTGGCAGAGATTGAAACTGAAATTGAAAAAATTCAACTTGAAAAAGACGAGGCTGTGAAGACAGCGGATTACGAAAAGGCGGCATCGCTGCGTGATCAATGCCAGAAACTGCTTGATAAGAAAGCACAGGTTCAGCAGGAATGGTATGACAAGAATAAAGAAAACGCGGGCGAAGTTGATACGGAAATCATCGCGGAAGTTGTGAGCAAGATGACGGGCGTTCCACTCAAACGACTTGAGAAACAGGAAGTACAAAGACTGCTCGACCTTGAAAGCGAACTGCACAGAAGAGTTGTCAGCCAGAATGAGGCTGTTACAGCTATCTCGAAATCTGTTCGCAGAAGCCGAAGCGGTTTGAAAGATCCGAATCGTCCGATGGGTTCGTTCATATTCATCGGCCCAAGCGGTGTTGGTAAGACATTACTGGCAAGAGCACTTGCTGAATTTATGTTCGGCGATGAAGACGCTCTTATCCAAATCGATATGAGCGAGTATATGGAAAAACATAACGTCAGCAGATTGGTTGGCGCACCTCCGGGATATGTCGGTTATGAAGAAGGCGGCCAGCTAACAGAACGTATCAGACGCAGACCTTACGCGGTATTGCTGCTTGACGAAATTGAGAAGGCACATCCTGACGTTTATAATATGCTGCTGCAGATTATGGAAGAAGGTCGATTGACAGACAGCTTCGGCAGACATATCGACTTCAAGAATGTTATTCTGATTATGACAAGCAACATCGGCGCTGATTTGATCAAGAACCAGGCGGGATTTGGTTTCGGCAAACGCACCGCTGAAGCGAACTATGAAAAGATGAAGGATATGCTTAACAAAGAAGTTGAGCGGCACTTCAGGCCGGAATTCATAAACAGACTTGACGACGTGATCGTGTTCCACTCTCTGACAAGAGAGGATTTGAATACGATCGTCGAATACGAACTCAATAAGGTATTCAAACGCCTTGTTAAACAGGGTTATCGTTTGGACATAGCGCAGGCGGCGAAAGAGTTCGTAATTGAAAAAGGATATAATGTCGAATTCGGCGCTCGTCCGCTCAGACGCGCGATTGAACGGTATATCGAAGATACGCTTTCGGAAAATATTCTCCGCGGCGAATTCAAGGGCAAGAACGTAATTAAGATCGAAGTTCAGGATGAAGATCACCTGAAGTTCGAAGGCTTGCTCGAAGAAAAGCCAAAGACAGAACCGGTAGCAGCAGGAAATTTACCCGCAGCGCCTGATCAGAATAATAATTCTGAAAGCCCAACAGAAGGAACATAACGACGATGCCTCGTCATAAAATAAAAAGCCCGCTGAATTTCAGTGGGCTTTTTTTGTTTATTAAGATTTTGATTTATGATAGAGTGTTCCCACTATGGCAAGTCATAATTTAGCTAGAATAAAAATTGAAGATTACGATATCGTCGGCTATTCGGTCGCGGGCGAAGAGACTGTTATCTCCATACCGCAACTGGATGTGTGTTTCGATATTGGCAAAGCTCCCGATCAGCTTATAAGCATAAACAACGTTCTGCTCACGCACGGGCATATGGATCACGCGGCGGGAATCGCTTATTATCTTTCGCACAGGAAATTCTGCGGCCAAAAAGCAGGCACAGTTCTGGCATCGGAAAATATCCTCTCCTGTGTTGAAGATATAATCAAGACGTGGGGCAGACTCGACGGCAATAGAATACCGGCAAATCTGGTCGCGATGAAAGACGGCGATGATTATTTTATTAAGCCGAATCTTCTTGTTCGCGCGTTTGCGACAAAGCACAGCAAAGGCTCGCTGGGTTTCACTGTGATTGAGAAAAAGAAAAAACTCAAAGAAGAGTATCTCGGTTTGGCCGGGCATGAACTTGTTGAACTGAAGAAAAAATATATAACTATCGATTACCCTGTTGAAACACCAATCGCGACGTACTTGGGAGATACGAGTTATATGGATTTTTCAAAATACGATTTTATCAAGAAAAGCAAATTCCTGATTGCCGAGTGCACGTTTGTCGCTGATGAACATACCGACAGAGCGCTGGCGGGCGATCATATGCATATAGATGATTTTTTGAAAATGCTCAACGAACTTGATAACCAATATATTATTGTTACGCATTTGAGTCAGAGGACGTATATTGTTGAGGCGAAAAAAATATTGAAAGAAAAATTGCCCCCCGCCCTGTTTGAAAAAACAATTCTGCTGATGGACAGAAAACAACATCTTAAATAAACTAAAAGTTTAAAACTAAAAGTGAAAAGTTGAAAGTTGTGGAATCGCTTCGCGACTGATTTAAAAGATTTCTCCACTTCGTTCTGCTTCGCCGGCGCTACGCAGAACTTCGGTCGAAATGACAGATCGGCGTTTGGGCGGCAGAAGGATTGATATAAAAATAAAAGCCCACTGAAAATTCAATGGGCTTTTTTAATTTCTACTATGTTTAAATTCTGAAGATTTTTATTCTTCGGTTTCCTGCGAATCAGATTTTTGCAGATCGCTGATAGAACATGGTTCGGCGACTTTGCGATAGCCTAGTGCCTGTACGATCTCAAGAACTTCTGTCCAGCTTGGAAATGGTCTGTTATTCTGTTTCTTATACTGATCGACAGCCATTACAAACGCGAACTGTTCGTCCGTCATTTGACCTTCTTCGGCGGCACGTCTATCGTCGGTGCGTCTTCTGCCGGGGCCGCGACGGCGGTCGAGATTCAGTCGTCTGTCTTCATTAGAACATACACGTCTTTCGGCGGTTTGCTCTCTCTGTTCGGAATAACAATTATCTAAATCCGATTTATATTCTTCCATCTCTAATGTCTCACTTACTGGCTTCATTTAAATCTCGCTTCCATCGTTGAAATTGTTTTGATTGTCGTAATGCTGTTCCCATTCGGAATCGTTGAACGCATCGTCAAGAAAATGATCGAAATCCTGCTGGGATTCAATTATTTTTTGAGCAGCATCGATAAAATTTTCTGGAACCATAACGGCTGTTCCGATCACTTCCGACGAATAACTTTTCTGCGTTACAGTTACCGCTGGAATATTATGCTTTGTGAGTATGTCGCGATACTGATTTGCTAAATCAACCTCTTCCGCTATCGCGATCGTTACATAATCTTCGAGAGCAGGTTTTCGGTCATTCAAGTTTTTATCGTTATTACTCATTTTATTCACTTTCAGGCCTTGCGCGATCGTTGCACAATACTTCAAACGCTCTTAAAACAGCGTCTTTTAGTGTTTTCGGCCAAAAATAGGAGTCAAATAATGTAAAAAAGTGAGCAAAATGGCTAATAAATGCAAAATTTTGTAGTTTTTCGGAAATTTTTTGTTGCAAAAGGTCTTATAAATGCACAAAATACCGTCCAGAAAGTCGACCTTGTTGTAAAAGGCCGATAAAAAATGGAATTGTTGTTTAATTTTGCATGGAGGAATCCTGACATGGCAAAGAAAAAAGCTGGTAAAGAGTCTTTGATTGTAGCAAGCAAAGTCAAAGCATACGTAAAGAGCAAAAAGATGATGACATCTGCTGATGCTCTTGGCGCATTGAGCGATAAGATTTATTGCATTCTTGATTGTGCTTGTGAGAGAACAAAACTCAACAGACGCAGCACTTTGAAACCGCAAGACCTGTAATAGTTTTTGCAGTGCAAACAACGAAACCGACCAATGCTAATTTGAGATTTCAGATTTAAAATTTCAAATTTAATATTGGTCGGTCTTTTTTTTAATTTTCCCGAATAAATTTCTTCTCGCCTTATTTTAAACATTTTAAGTATCTTTTTTTCGGTTTCCCGAAATGAAACGTCCGATAACCACTAAAGCCCTCGCTATGATACTGAAAAATGATTTTATAGGAACAATTTATTAATTATACAGCCCAAAAAAACCGATTATAAATATTATACATATTTGGTTTTGTTTTTTATCGGAGTATAATAAATCTTGAAAGTTTTCATGCTAGGTTGGGAATTTCCCCCGTTTATCAGCGGCGGTCTGGGCACGGCTTGTTATGGCTTGACAAAAGCTATGAACAAACTCGGTCTGGAAGTTACATTCGTCCTGCCTAGAATGGTACGCGCTGAAAAGACGACAAGTCATATCAATCTTCGAACCCCTGCCGACATCAAAGGCGGCGTAATTGAAGAATGGGTAACGGATGAATTGAAAAATATAAAAGTCAGAACCATAGATTCTCCTTTGCAGCCTTACGGAACCGCAGAATCATATCAAGAGCAAATAGAAGAACTTATCCGCAGTAAAAAGCAAAGATTGACCGGCGTTACCAGTAGTGTCGATCATTCACAGGATAACGGGCATTATGCCGGCGATATGTATGCTGAAGTGCATCGTTATGCGGCGGCGGCAGTTAAACTTTCCCAACAGGAAAATTTTGACGTTGTTCACGCACACGATTGGATGACTTATTCGGCAGGAATCGCGGTAGCGGCAGTTAGCGGCAAACCGCTGGTTATTCACGTTCACTCGACAGAATTCGACCGCAGCGGCGAACACGTAAATCAGATGATTTACAATATCGAACGCGCGGGTATGCACACAGCCGACAAAATCATCGCGGTAAGCTATTTAACGAAGAATATCATTTTGTCCAGATATGGAATATCGGGCGACAAAGTGGAAGTTGTATATAATGGTATCGAAAGAAGCGGCACAGGCCTGGGACTTGGTAAAATCGGAATCGACAAAGACGAAAAGATCGTATTGTTCCTGGGCAGAATAACAATGCAAAAAGGGCCGGAGTATTTCCTTGGAGCAGCTAAAAAGGTGCTCGATGTTATGGATAATGTCCGGTTTGTTATGGCTGGTTCGGGTGATATGATGAAGCGAACCATTGAACTGGCAGCCCAGCTTGGCATAGGCGGCAAAGTTCTTTTCACAGGCTTTTTACGGGGCGAAGATGTCCGCAAGGTCTATGAACGAGCCGATCTTTATGTTATGCCGAGCGTTTCGGAGCCGTTTGGTATCGCACCGCTTGAGGCACTCAATAATGATGTGCCGGTTCTGATCAGCAAGCAAAGCGGCGTTTCGGAAGTATTGACGCACGTTTTGAAAGCTGATTTCTGGGATGTAAACGAAATCGCGAATAAGATCGTCGCGGTATTGAAATACCCGCCGTTACAAATGACACTCAAAGAGCACGGAAACTATGAGGTCAGGAAGTTGAAATGGGAAGACGCAGCCGAGAAATGCAAACAAGTATATTTACAGGTACTTGAACAAGCGGTATGCGTATAAAAACTAAAAGTGTAAAACTAAAAATGAAAAATTAAGGAAGTCGTCCCGGAGGGACTCCTGATTTTTTATATTTAATATTATTATCAAGGGATTGATATATATGCCATCGGTATGCTTTTATTTTCAGGTTCATCAGCCGTTCAGGCTAAGGCACTATACCGTTTTTGATCATGACCACAGATATTTCGACGATTTCAAGAACAAATCCATCTGCCAAAAAGTCGCGAACAAATGCTATTTGCCGGCAAATAGAGTAATCCTTGATTTAATAAAGAAACATGAAGGCAAATTCCGCGTCGCGTATAGTATTACAGGCGTTTTGCTGGAACAGTTGGCAGATTATGCACCGGAAGTTATGAGCACATTCGATGCGCTGGCAAGAACGGGGTGCGTGGAATTTCTGGCGGAGACTTATTATCATAGTTTGAGCTTTTTATATTCACGCGGCGAATTCAGAGACCAGATTTTCAAACATATGGATACTATCGAGACCCTTTTCGGACAAAGGCCGAGGGTTTTTCGTAATACAGAACTAATATACAGCAACGATTTGGCGGCAGAACTTGAATCAATGGGTATATTCGACGGCATTATTACCGAAGGCGCCGACAGAATACTTTACGGCAGAAGCCCAAACTTCCTGTATAAACCGCCAAAAGAAGGCAAAATCAAACTTATGCTCAAAAATTACGCATTAAGTGATGATATTGCTTTTAGATTTTCCAACAGAGGCTGGAATGAATGGCCTTTGAAATCCGAAAAATTCGGCCATTGGGTAAACCAAATCAACGGCAACGGATACGTTTTGAATCTTTTTATGGATTATGAAACTTTCGGTGAGCATCAATGGGAAGATACGGGAATTTTCGACTTCCTTAGACAGTTGCCGACGGAAATAATGAAGCATCCAGATAATAATTTCAAAACGCCATCCGAAGCGATCGCGTCTTATCCTGCAACAGATGTCGTTGATGTGCCAGGGTTGATAAGCTGGGCGGATACCGAACGCGATGTATCAGCGTGGCTTGGAAACGCGATGCAGTCGAACGCTCTGCATGAGATTTACCGTATGGAGCAGACGATCAAGAAAAGCGGCGATACTAAATTATTATCTGATTGGCGAAAATTGCAGACATCAGATCATTTTTATTATATGTGTACAAAATGGTTTTCCGACGGCGATGTGCATAAATATTTCAATCCATACGATTCGCCTTATGATTCGTATATCAATTTTATGAATATTATGGGCAATCTGGAAAAGCGATGCGGAAAACAGCACAGTAAAGGCCGCAAAAGAATCAGTGATGCGGATAAGGTATTAAATTAAGTATCCAAAAAGGAGCCAATGTAGTGGCTGAACAGACCCTTCAATTATCAAGACCGAATCAAAACCAACTGCAGAAAAGCGAATATGAAAGGCATATAAATACCGAGTGGCTGCTGACAAACAAGCGAGGCAGCTTCGCTTGCGGAACGCTGTGCGGGACTAATACGCGCCGCTATCACGGCCTATTGACCGGCGCGATCAAACCGGTTGTCAACAGAACCGTTGCGCTGGCTAATTGCCTTGAAACGGTGATCACAGAAAATAATCATTTCACTTTGAACAATTTTGAATTCGATCCGCCTTCAAATGAGAAAACATCGATTTTGCCTGACGGTTTCAGCAAAGATACAGGTGTGCATTTCACTTATACAACGCCGCAGTTCAAACTTGTAAAAAGTGTTTACCTGATGAGCGATGCGGATGTCGTCGCGATCGTATACGATTTCAGCAATGTGCACGAAAAATTCGAGTTTAATGTCCGGCCATTCGCGGCGTTGCGGAATTATCATTATCTCGCGAAACGCAATGAGCAATTCAGTTCTGATTGGCAGGAAGATTTCCTTTCAGTAACAAACAGCAACTATCCGGATGCAAGACTCTTTTTGGCAGCCGATGAAATGGCTTTTGTGGAAGATAAGCAATGGTGGCATAATTTCTTTTACAGAATCGAAAAGAAACGCGGATTCGATTACACGGAAGATTTGTGGGCGCCGGGATATTTTAGAAGAACTGTCGATGGGCCAGTGCGAATGGTTGTATGGGCGGGTTTCGGCGATACGACTTTTGCGCATAAGATGTCGGGGCTCGATGTGGATGTTATTATCGATGATCTGAAATTACAGCAGAAGCAAATTATAAATAATCTCAAATGCAAAGATGACGTTATTCAACTGTTGGCGATTTCCGCCGACCAGTTCATAATAGATAAGAAAATAGAAAAACTTAAGACCAAGTCTATTATCGCGGGTTTCCCGTGGTTTGCAGATTGGGGCAGAGACGCGTTTATATCGCTTGAAGGTTTGCTGCTTTGCTGCGGCAGATATGAAGACGCGAATTTAGTGCTGCTCAATTTTGCATACAATGCCGACGAAGGTATGATCGCTAATTTCTTCGGCGATGATCAGACCGGCGCAAGCTATAATAGTATGGATGCGTCGCTATGGTTTGTTCACGCGGCTTTTCGATATTTGAAAGTTTCCGGCGACGCACGCGGATTCAGCTCCCGGCTTATGCCTGTTATCCGGTGGATCGTCGATTCATATCTTCAGGGAACAAAATTCGGAATCAAAGCCGACACCGATAGTTTAATCACCGGCGGAACAAGCGAAACACAACTGACTTGGATGGATGCTAAATGCGATGGTGTTGTAATGACACCCAGGAACGGCAAAGCGGTTGAAATCAACGCGTTGTGGTATAACGCGGTTTGCAACTGTGCTGAATTCTATCGCGGCAAAGACCCGGTACTATGCGAAAGATTCCAGAACCTGGCGGACAGAATCGCTGAAAGTTTCTGCCGATGCTTCTGGTATCAGCAAGGGCGATACCTTTATGATTACGTGAACGGCGATTACAAAGACGCGAGTGTTCGGCCAAATCAGATTTTCGCGGTATCGCTGCCCTATTCGCCATTGAGCGCCGAACAGCAGAAAGCTGTTGTTTCGTGCGTTGAAGAAAATCTGCTGACGCCTTACGGTCTGCGTACTCTTGCGCCGGGCGACAGTAAATATATCGGTACATACCGCGGAGGGCCGAGCGAACGCGACCGAGCATATCATCAGGGAACAGTTTGGCCTTGGCTGATCGGCGGATTCGTTGAAGCATATCTGAAAGTCAATAATTACAGCAAGCAGAGCAAAAAAATATGTGCTGAAAGATTAAATCCGCTTCTCGATCATTTCGCGAATGGAAGCTGCGTTGGAAGTATAAGCGAAGTGTTTGACGGCGATGAGCCGCACTTGCCCGGAGCGGCATTCGCACAGGCGTGGAGTATAGCGGAAGTCCTGCGAGCGTACCTTATGACACACACATAAGGAAAATAAAAAATGAAAATGAAAAATGAAAAAATGTGGAAGTCGTCCCGCAGGGACTCCAAAATTTTTATTTTTTAGTTTTTATATTTTATTTTTTTACTATTCTTCTTTTTCGACGGCGACGAGATTAATATAGCCGTGCTTTACGCCGCGAAGACTAATCATTTTTTCGCCGAGCGAGTTAATATCGCACGCCATTCCCCTGACCAAAAGCACTTCAAGACAATTATGCCTGTCGATATAAACGTGGATCGATGAAATTGTTTTCACGGGTTTGTCGTGGCCGAGTTTTTTGAAAACGGACGAGATGTGCGCGGTGTGATGATCGTAAACGAGATAAATCGCGCCGATAGCGGGCGTTCTTTTATGTTCGAGTTTTTCCTGTGAGAGATGTTCACGAATTAAATCGCGAATCGCTTCCGAACGGTTTTTGTAACCCTTTTCGGTAATTTCCTTATCAAAGATTTTTAGCAAATCGCTCTCAAGTGAAACGCCGATACGCTCTATTTCGCTCATTTTTTTTCTCCCGTGTCCCCAACTGTCGCGACGGTCGCTATCGTTCCAACAGGAACAACACAGAAAATATAAATTAAAGGTTCATCCGTATTATTAATGATATTATGCTCGGTATTTGGCGGAATATAGGCAAAATTCCCTGCTTCAACCGGAAAAATCTTTTTTTCGATAACTGCCTGCCCGCTGCCGGAAAGGAAAATTAACATTTCCTCCTGCTTGCCGGTGTTGTGCTGGCCGCAGTCGGAACCGGGATTAAGGAACACCCTGCCAGAATGTAAACCTTTTGTTTTTGGAGGTTTAAGCAAAGATTCATATTCTGTACTGCTGGGCAATTCCTGAATTATAGGTTTTAGCGACATAATAGTTACCTCCGAAAAAGTCGACAAATCTTATATTACCCCAAAATATTCAATTTATCAAATTATTTGGAAATTTCTTGACGCAGTAATACTTTTTTCATAATATTATGCGCATAGGTGTTACGATTTTAAATTTTTTATGCGCAAAAGGAAAAAGGCAGTAATGACAAAAGCAGTAAGATTTGTTCTTTTGGCAGCTATGATTTCAATCACCTCAATTTGTTCGGCCATTACTCACCGCAGTTTACAGGCTGTCGATGAGGATGGAGTTTATACAAACTCTGATATTCAAACTTCTGCGAAATTTACTGTTGAGGGAATAATTCTTAACAAGTCAGAAGAAATGGTTGATGCGCAGACATGGCAGATTTTTATTCAGGGTGAAAACGGGGACCATGCTGGAACTGCTGTTTATATGGGTAAATATAATTATCCTACCGGATTACTTTACAGTGATGCGGACTGGGCAGGCGAAGTTGTGAGGGCAAACAATAGATTTCAACCCGGCGACAGAGTTCGCGTTACCGGGCTGACATGGTTTTACAAGGGTAAAACAAATATAAACGAACAACATCAGATTGCCCCTGCTTATAATTTTACGATCGACCTGATAGACCCGGCTGTCGGATTACCAGAACCTGAAGTTATAACATTGGATATGGTTAAAAAGCCAACCGGTGATTTTAATTTTGTTCCTGTCAGTGAATCAGATGCTGCTACACATCATGGCTGCGAATGGTATCAGGGAGTGCTAGTTCGTATTAACGATGTAAATATATCCGGCACATGGGGACTCAATGGAACAATGACAATGAAAGATTCCGCCGGCAGAACATTTCCGCTTCAACTCGGATTCGGTTCAGGATTTGCCAAATATCCTGCTCCAACTGGCCAGATTGATGTGATTGGAATTTTTGATCAGGAATCTCCCGCCAATAATCCCACAATAGGTTATCGAATATGGGTAATGAATTATGATGGAAACGGAAGCGTATTGACCGATGGCTGCGGCCTGAACGGTTATCACGCAGGCGATATTAATAAGGATTGTGAAGTTAATTTTGCTGACTTCGCGGAAATGGCGGCAAATTGGCTGAAATGTTCAAACTTATCATACAATGAATGTACGAATCCATAAAAATTTGCAGGGGTTTTCGCTAGTAGAACTGCTTGTTGTAATATCAATTATAGCAATTCTGCTGGCGATAATGATACCATCGCTGACCAAAGCAAGGCTTCATGCAAGAGTGCTTGTAGTCAACCATGAGTTGAACCAGATAGGTCTTGCGCTGGAAATGTATGAAATGAGCAATAAAGATTGGCCGCCGGTAAGACCTGACTGCGGAATTGGTGCGGAGCATTTGTATTCACTGCCCCCGGAACTCATCAAGGGAGGTTATCTGCCGGGGCACAAAGACGGCATAGTTCTTGCCAATGATATAGAAGATAAATTTTACAAAAAGCACGCATACAGGTATTTGGCTGTCGGCCAGACTCTTAATATGTATGGCAAAGCCACATCCTTAAAAATGAATTTGCGAATTCCTGCTTTGTTCCCATCAAATGTCCAAAGCGAGTTAATAGACTGCAACGATAGAAAAACTTCGCCCATAAAATGGGTCGTATTCAGCTTGGGTCCTGATTACGATACAAAAACACTTGGCCGAGGATTCAATTTCACTAATGGTTTTCCAATTGTAGATGATTTCTGGTACAAACCACAGGCAAAAAAAGGCATCCTTACAAGAATAAAAACACGTAAAGACCAACATTACGGCACGTTTCAGAAAAGCAAATAGCAACCAAAAAAGCAATAACCAAAATCCAACATCCAGTTAATGACCCAATAACCGTCAATCAACCAAGGTTAGTTAATAAGAGCGGAAATATTTTACCGCACATAGCAGCATAACAGTATAGATTCCCCAAAGGGGGTTTACGCTAACACTCCAACCGCCTGCGCGGGAATGACAGTAATGGTTTATCGCTCATTTAATTCAATTTAATATAATAGGCAAAAACCTTATTGTTTTTATAAATTCTTAGTGTATATTTTGCACAGTAATAGATTAACTCTTTAAGGATGAAAATTATGATTCAAGACCCGCATACTATTCTTGGCGTACACGTAACCGATAGAGTAAAACACGTTGTCGGCGGCGGCGGAGTTCAGCCTATTTTGACCGAATACGGCTGCTATATTAAAACGCGTCTGGGTCTGCACGAAGCTGGGAAGGATTTTTGCTCACCGAACGGTTTGCTTATTCTTGAACTGGTCGGCGATGCAAAAAAATGCGGCGAACTCGAACAGAAACTTTCTGCCATCGAAGGCGTTAGCGTACAAAAAATGGTTTTCACGCACGATTAAAGTGCTAATGGATTAGTGATAAAATTTATTTTTAGTCATAGGTAAAAATCATTAATCCGAAAGAGATCAATAAACTTTTAGAAAAGGTAAAGAGCGGCGAGGTCTCCGTCGATGAGGCACAAACCGAACTGCTGCAATATTCCTTTGAAGACCTTAGTTTCTCGCGTACCCACCAGAATATGATCCATAGCGGAATGCCGGATGTGATCTTCTGCCCCGGCAAAACCACTGAACAAATCATTTCCGCATTTTTAAATATCGCTGAAAAAGGAAACAATGTCCTTGCGACAAGAGCTGATGAGAAAATTTTCGATGCTCTTATACGAACAGGTCGGCTGCCGAGGTTGAAATTCGATAAGATCGCCCGAACAATTATTCTTGAACAGAAAACATTCGAGCACTCCGTGAGTCTTCTTCCAATAATAACAGGCGGAGCCGCCGATTTACCCGTAGCAAGCGAAGCGAGAGCAACCGCGGAAATTATGGGCCATAACGCTGAAATAATCAGCGATGTCGGTAAAACAGGAATGTATAAATTGGTAACGCAGCTTAAGAAACTTCGCGAAGCTAATGTTATTATCGTGGTCGCAGGTATGGAAGGTTCGTTGCCAAGTGTTGTTGCGGGGCTTGTCGATTGCCCTGTGATAGCTGTGCCGACAAGCGTTGGTTCAGGCGCAAGTTTTCAAGGTATCGCACCGCTTTTGACAATGCTGAACAGTTGTTCGCCCGGTGTCAGTGTTGTAAATATCGATAATGGCTATGCGGCGGCGGTTTGCGCGGTGATGATAAACAAAAAATTGGAAACTGCGAAAGTAGAATCCGTTTTATCGAGCCATTTCTAACTACAAATTAGTAATTCCAACTGACAAGAAGCAATAAAATGTTTTTACGTTAATCGGTTTCGGTTGCGATGCTCGTTACGTTTAACGTGATGCGTTTTACGATACGAGCGTAACCCCTTCCGATTAACGACAAAAACAATTACCTGATGTTATCATTTTATTATTTGAGACTTTTAACAAAGTGTCAAAAAGTTACAGATCAAAATCTTCGACTTGCATAGTTCCGAAGTCGATTATGCCGAGATTTCCTTTTCCGCAGACCCAATCTGTGGCTTCGCCGGGATTTACGATCAGCGTCTTGCCGACCGTGCGAACATCCCTGAAATGCGTATGGCCATAGATGATAATATCGTACTTCTGACTTGCGACGATGTCGTCGAGCAGGCTTGGTTTGTGGGTCATAAAGATTTTTTTGCCGCCGACTTCGCCGGTATACGGGTCTTGATGAATCTCGCCGCCAAAACCCTCGATTATGCTCTTAAGAACGAACTTTTCGCCGTCATTATTGCCATATACTGCTATTAATTTAGCTTTTTTTAGCTCTTGAAATGCTTTGGCGGTATATTGTGAGACTATGTCGCCGGCGTGGAAGATGAAATCAACCTGCTGATCATTGAAAATCTCAACCGCTTTCAAAACGTTGATATGATGGTCGTGCGTATCGCTGATAATACCAATTTTCATTCCTGTATCCTTTGCTAATTTTCATATTATAATTTGTTGTCGAACAAAGGTCAAATATGTATAATGTGCCGAAATTTTAGTTAATCCCAAATTGAAAGGTTAAACGAAAATGGCAAGTGCTCCCAAAGCAAACGCGATTGTAAGTCAATCCGGCGGCCCAACCGGCGTTATCAACGCATCGCTGGTAGGCGTAATCGAAGAAGCAAAGAAACATCCTGAAATTCAAAATCTTTACGGTGCTATTCATGCGGTAAGCGGTATTGTTAAGGAGAATTTCGTAGATTTGATGAAAGTTTCCAAAGACGAACTGGAAGTTACAGCCGTAAGTCCTTCATCTGCATTGGGTTCCAGCAGAGATAAACCAGACGCTGCATATTGTCAAAAAATTCTGGATGTATTCAAGAAACGCGACATCCGTTACTTTTTCTATATCGGCGGAAACGATTCTGCGAACACCTGCCACATCATTAATAATATGGCAATTGAAGCAAAATATGAATTGAGAGCATATCATGTTCCCAAAACTATCGATAATGACCTGCTCGTTACAGACCATTGCCCAGGATTTGGTACAGCGGCGAAATTTGTATCTTGTGCTCTTATGGGCGATGATTTGGATAACAGAGCTTTGCCGGGCATTAAAATCGACGTAATTATGGGTAGACACGCCGGCTTTTTAACAGCGGCAGCGGCTTTGGGCAAGCAAAGAGATGATGACGGCCCACATCTTATTTATATGCCTGAAAGACCTGTTACAATGGACAAATTCCTTGCAGATATCGATGCCGTTTACACGAAACTGGGCCGCTGCGTTATCGCGGTAAGCGAAGGTATGAGCGATGTTGACCACAAGACGTGGGCGGAAAAGATTACCGAAACAAACGAACGTGATTCACACGGCAACGTTCAGCTTTCAGGAACCGGCGCTTTAGCGGACTTCCTAGCATCACAGGTTAAAGGGAAATTGAAAATCAAACGTGTTCGCGCTGATACTTTCGGTTATCTGCAGAGAAGTTTTGCAGGTTTGCAGTCGCCAGTTGACGCAAGCGAAGCAAGATGGTGCGGCAGACAGGCTGTTCAATATGCAATGACAGAACTTAACGGTTCAGTGGCTATGAAACGCATCGGCAGCGGCAAAGATTACAAAATCGAACTTTTCAGGACAGAACTTAAAAATGTCGCTGAAAAGACGAAATCGCTCGCTGACGAATATATCAATAAAGACGGCAACGGCATAACACAAGCATTTGTGGATTATGCACTTCCTTTGACAGGCGGTCTGCCAAAAACTGAATACTTAGGCAATAGACCTAAAATTTAAGCGAACTTTACTGACTTGGTGCAGTATTCATTAAATGTATTCACAGAAAGGAAAAGTAAAAGATGAAATATGCTAAAAGAATACTGATTATCTCTCTTATATTGATGATCGGTATGACCGCTGCTTACGCAGGCGACAAAAAATGCAAAGCTGACAAGAAATGTCAATCTTTGAAGGCCTGCAAAGATGTCAACGACAGCAACGCGGTAAAAAAATGTTCAGGGGATTGTAAGAATAAGTGCGCCAACAAAGAGAAATGTATAAAAGAAAAATGCGGCAAAAAGTGCTGTATGAAAAAATGTGATCCTAATGACCCGAACGCACCAAAGTGCGTAAAAGGCAAAAAACACGGCTGCAAAGGTAAATGCGGTAAAGCCGCTGATCCTAATGCGGTAAAGAAAGAAGTCAAAGCGGCAGATCCAAATGATCCGAACGCTTTAAAATGCAAATCCAAGATTTGCATTGCCGCAGAGAAAAGATTGGCAAACGCTGAAAAAGAGAGTCTAAATAGAAAATAAAGTATCTTTTTTAAATTCCAAGGCTGTATTCGAAATTTCGTTTACAGCCATTTTTTTTGCCTTCATTCAGCTTACGTGGTATTATCTTTCACTTATGTTTTCAGAAATAATCAATTTATTTCCGCAGGATTTCAGCAAAATACAATGGCTGATGTTGTGTGTATGCGCGTTTCTAGTGGGGCTGAACAAAACGGCATTGCCGGGAGTGGGCATAATAGTTGTTCCGCTGATGGCGACTTTTTTTCTTGCTCGCGCTTCGACCGGATTGCTGCTGCCGATACTTGCGCTTGCCGATTTATTCGCGGTGGCATATTATCATCGCCACGCAAACTGGCGAATAATTATGAAACTTCTTCCGGCGGCGATTCTTGGCATCGCGGCGGGTTCTTTCATTATCAGAAGAATCGATGACGAAACTTTAAGGCCTATCATCGGCATCATTGTTCTTGTTATGCTCGCTTTGAACTATCTTCGTGAAAAACATCTGAAACAGGATTTTTCCGACAGCAGAATGTTTGCCATTTCAATGGGTTTTATCGCGGGCATTACAACACAGCTTGCCAACGCGGCGGGACCTGTGATGGCGATTTATCTGCTTGCGATGAATCTGCCTAAATTTGAATTCATCGGAACAGGCGCATGGTATTTTTTGATCTTAAATTGGCTGAAAATGGGAATCTTCGCAACTGAAGGAAGAATAACAACTCAAATAATCGCCGCTGACATAGCAATGCTGCCTTTTATCGCAGCCGGTGCGATATTTGGAATTTATATCCTCAAAAAAGTCCCTCAAAAATGGTTCAATATCATTGTTTTGGTTTTAGCTGCGGCAGCGGCAATAAAATTATTATTTTAAGAATTTAGTCCTATAACTAAAACACCAAATCGCTTCAACACACAGCAATACGACTTAAAGATACAATTTCTGGATTGGCAAACAAAATAGGCCGAAAAAAGGATTGTATATTTTGTAAGGGATATGATGAAAAATCTCAAAACATCTTTAGGCCGAAAAGTAGCCTTATGCATAGGAGCAACATTTGCTTTTATGCTGGTAATCCTTCTGTTTACTTCAAAAACTATTATGCTTGCCGGCTTTAGCAAACTTGAGGAACAAGATGTTGAAACAAATATTACACGATTTGAAAACGGCATTGAAAGAGAGCTGGATAATTTAGCAACAACCTGCGGCGACTGGGCGCCCTGGGACGATGCTCGCGATTTTATGACCGGCAAAAATCCGAACTTTCCAGAAACAGATTTACAGGTTGAGACATTATCAAATTTAAAAATTAATTTTATGATGTTTATAGACCTCAAAGGAAATTTACATCATATCTCAACTATTGATTACTTAAATAAAACAGAAGCATCACCGCTTGAAGAAATGACAAAATTAATTCTTTCTAAAAAAGAATTAATTAATTTACAAGAACCTGACGAGAGCAAAACGGGCCTTTTGATTCTATCTGATTTTGCAATATTAGTAGCAGCACAGCCAATATCAAACAATAGTTCTGAAAAGCCTATTTGCGGTACATTAGTTATAGGCAGATATTTAGATTGTAACGTTCTTGATAATTTACGCAAACAAACTTGTCTTGATATTCAATTAACCAAGCAGCGTGATGAAGTTTTAAAGGATGGCAAACATTTACAAGTTATTAATAAAGATTCTATTACAGGCTATACAAATATTTATAATATCGGGAGAGATAAATATATCACATTCCAGATAAATATGCTGCGAAAGATATATAATTACGGTAAAGGTTTGGTTAACTATTTTATGGTTATCACATTCGTTACCGCAGTTACAATTTTAATCGTGCTCCTGCTTACTTTACGAAAAACAATATTTAAACCTCTTAACGCCTTAACAACTCATCTCAATGAAATCGATAAAGATTTTAATATCACGACTCAACTTTGCACAGACCGCAATGATGAAATAGGCAGCCTTGCGCGTTCATTTGAGTTGGTCTTGACACATTTAAAGAATCATATTAAGGAACTTGGTGAAAAACAGACCATAACCAACAACCTTAATCAAGAGTTAACGAAAACGACCGAAAAACTTCAGGAAGCAAACACAGAGTTGAAGAGTTTCGTTTATGTCGCATCTCACGACTTACGCGAGCCATTGAGGAAAATCAGCGTATTTGCTGAAATGCTTAAAACTTCGCTTGGTAATAAAATCGAAGGATCGGATATTGAGAATTTACATTATATGGTTGACGGCGCAGAGAGAATGAAAAAAATGATCGAGGGCCTGCTTGTTTATTCAAGAGTAAGCTCACAGCCGCATCCTTTGCAAAAAGTAGATTTGAATGAAATAATAGATCAAATTTGCAAATTTGAATTGGCGGTTCTTATCGAAGAGAAAAATGTTTCGATCAGGAAATTGCAGCATTTGCCGACCGTTGTCGCGGACGCATCGCAAATGACACAGCTTTTGCAGAATTTGATCGCCAACGGAATAAAGTATCAGAAGAAAGATAATAAGCCTCAAATTACAATTTCATACAGACACTCGCCAGACGGTATGGTTCGAATCGACGTAGCGGATAACGGCATCGGAATAAAACCAGAATATCATAGTGCGGTGTTCACAATGTTCAAACGCGTACATTCCAGGGAATACGAAGGCACAGGAATCGGCCTTTCAGTTTGTAAGAAAATTGTGGAAAGGCATAAAGGAAAAATAGGGGTAGAATCACAGCCGGACGAAGGTTCTACGTTCTGGTTTACTATAAAAGAAGTGCCGTCGCAGGTTGCCGCAACCGAACCGGTTATGTAAATTATAATTCCGGCAGTTCCTGTAAAAGCTCAAGAATTTCTTCTCTTTTGGGAAGTGATTCTTGTCCGCCGAATTTTGAACAGGCAAGCGCACCTGCTGCCGATGCGAATTTCACAGCTTTTTTGATATCACTTTCAACCGCACAGCAAGCCGCGAAAGCGCCATCGAAAGCATCTCCACAGGCGGTATGGTCA
>Ga0154577_1081_pt3 | contig 22981 bp, 15 predicted proteins | sample RifGroF2_FD_116006 | JGI IMG/M metagenome (GOLD analysis project Ga0154577, IMG submission 116006) | Planctomycetes bacterium GWF2_42_9
TCGCAAGCTCTGCATATTTTGTCATACAAGAACCGCTGTCTGTGATCGGATGAAGAGTTGAGCCGGCAGGAGTCGTATAAAGCCTGATCAGGAATTTGCAGCCTGCAGGAGCATTTTCGGTCGCAAACCTTGAATAAGTTTTAAAATATGGTTTGTCTTCAGATGGAGCTGTGCGAGTAGGACTTGGATCATAAACTTTATACCCATAAGAACCATGCAGAATTCCATAACCAGGAGTAATATAAGAAGCAATGGTTGCAATTTCTTTTGTACCATTCATATCGCCAGGATCCCATGAACGATCGATCCAGCAAACGCCATAAGTATTCACGTCAGCATGAGTAACGTGCCAATTATGTACATAAAGTTCCGAATCATTGCTGAACTTTACAGGATATGCGTGCGAATTATATGTATATACCGCTGATTTTTCGCCAGACAGAATCGGAGTTACCATCCAATCCTGTGTATAAGCGCTCCATGCTGTTTGACCATTATTGCCAACCAATCTCATCTGCTGTGCGTAACCTTGACTCCAGCACGCTTCCCAGCCTGTACCTGTGGAATCGTTGTATTTGCCGTAATTCCATGCTTTACCAGCTACGCCGCAGTTCCAGCCAAAGCCTTCTTCTGCTTCCCAATTAACTACCGGCAAAGTCGCTTCAGGTGTATGTTCCACAACTGTCAAAGGTGTAGCTGTTCCATTTGCGAGTTTTGCAATTTCTTCGCCTGTAAGATAAGCACTGCTCCAGATTGCAATGTCATCGATAGCACCTTTAAAATAGTTCCTGCCATCGGACTTTGAACCGATGAATAAATCTGTCGTCGCAATAGTCAAATCGTTTATAGGTGCCGGAACATAGAATATAACAAACTTACCATTGATATATCTTTTTAAAAAATTACCATCATAAGACAATGCTAAATGATACCAAACGCCAAGCTGCTTCTGTACTGGTAATGAATACTGAAGATTGACTTGATCCCATGCAGAGTTCGCGTCTGAATCAAAGAAATCATCAATACTTGTGGAGCCAGCCGTTTGATCATTCGGGTCAAGTGCAAGCCAGTAGCTGTAAGCATCTGTATAAACAGGATAACGCCAATTACCTGCCAGTAATGAATCAGTTCTGACCCACATCGCAATCGTAAAAGCCTTACCGGTCTTCATAAGATCAGCAAGATAATCCGTGGTGCTAATGTCAACTACTACTCTGTTGGAATTTCTATAAGTTGTAACACCTGAATTGAATAATAAAGCATAACCTGCGCCATCATGACCTGTAACCCATTGAGGTACTACGCCGCCGGCAAGGAGCGTATTGTAACTCAAAACACCGTTTTTGCCGTTGCCTGAAGCATCGGCTGTTGTCGTTCCTGTGCCTTCGTCAAAAGCCCAGTAACCGGCAAGCTGTGCCATACTCGCCGTCGTCAGCATTAAGACGACCATAAATAAAGATAATTTCGCCTTCATAAAATCTGTTCCTCCAAAAAAAACTTTATCATCAAGTCCCTAACAAACCTGCTATCGCTTTATCTTTATTTTGGAGGTCAAATTTTACGCTAGCCGATACTGCTTTCTCGAACCACGAGTTCAACTGGCAATAATCGTCTAACTGGATGGTTGACCGAACCTGTCAAGTGTTCGTAAAGTAATTTCGCCGCCTGATAGCCCAAATCCTGAATTGATGGAACTGTCTTTACTGAGCTAAGAGGCACGGGCATTCTTTCAGCAAATGGCATATTGTTGCTGCCGACAATGAATACATCTTTGCCAATCTGCAAACCAAGCTGTTCAGCGGCAATGTAAATTCCGCGTGCGATAAAATCGTTGCCTGAAAAAATGCAATACTTACTTTCTTTTCTTGACTTAAATAAATCTAAAGCCGCGTTAACACTGTATTCCAAACCAATATCAACAGTGTCCGCAAGTTTTTCTTCGGGAACCGGAAAATCAAATATATAAGGCTTTCTGTTTACATAGCCATACGAATCCATTGCGCTCGACCAACCTTTGAACCAGAATCTCGCGCCGCTGGGACTATTTACAAATGCAAGATAATAGACCGGCATATTGTGCGTCATTATCAAATGCGTGGTTGCCTGATATGCTATGGAAAAATGGTCAGCCTCAACAGAACTCGCCTCGATATTCGGCAGAAATCTGTCAAGGAACACAATTTTCTTACCTGATGCAATGCTCTTCTTCACCGCATCTTCAAACCCCGGCGTTTCAAACGGAAGAATAAGCATTCCATCTATTCCTTCGCCTGGGTTCACTACTGTATCAATAAATCTCTTTCGAGACGCACCAACATCTATAAGAGTCAATTCCAAACCGTTCTCAATGCAGAAATTTCTGATACCCTGATATGCGATTGAATAATAAGCATCATCGTGATGACAGGTAATGTATGCTAAAGAGAATTTGGTTATTTTTCTTTCTTCGCTAACGCTGCCTCTGCTTATACCGGCAATGACTTTTACCGATTTTCCATTTTCGAAATTAATTAAACCGTCTTCTTCGAGCAAATCGTAAGCGGCTTTTATAGTTCTATAAGTTACGCCCCACTTCTTTGCTAAATATGCGATTGAAGGTAACTGCTCTCCATCGACGATATTCTGTGATGTGATGTTGTTTTGGATTTGTTCGCGAATCTGTTGATATAAGGGAAGCTTCTTGCTTCTGTTTCGGTCAAGAACTACATTGTCTAAGAGTTTTCCCATTACTTTTTCCGTCCTTATTTAAGATCATGTTAATCAAAGTACAATAAAATGTCAATAACTTTTACGAAAATTTTATTAATTTAGCAATATTGCACAAATTACACTTGCATTATTGTATTATTATTGCTATTTTCTTGCCGTAAGGCTCTAGGGAGGTTTTTTATGAAAAAACGTGCTGTAATATATGTAACTATCGTTACCCAACTTTATGCATCCTCACTTTTTGCTAATCCCGCCAAAAAAGGGATTATAGAAGTCTCCAATTCAGTTTCATCAAAAATCGTGGAAGTCAATCTCTACAATAAGTACGAATCGTTCTTCGCCAACTACGGCGTGTTATTGTATGCTGAAAAGACGAAAAATGTCAATCTAATAGAAAAAGTACAGGAAAACTACAAGAATTACTTCATCAATAGCACACTTGAGCCGGGGCACGTTGACAAAAATGCTATGGGTATTTTAGGATTCGAACTTTACCTCCAAACTAAAAATGCAGAGTATCTCAAAATACCTCTGGCTCTTGCTGATGAGGAATTTGAAAATCCGCGTCCCGACGGCCTGACAAAATATTCCCGCTTCTGGACGGACGATGTATATATGGTCTGCGCACTGCAAGTCCAGGCATATAAAGCCACCGGCAACAACATCTATCTCGAAAGAGCGATCACGCAAATGCTCGCTTACGCCGAAAAGTTACAGCAGCAAAATGGTCTGTTTCAGCACACAACCAAAAGCCCGATATTCTGGGGTCGCGCAAACGGCTGGGCTGCTTCAGCTCTCACAATGATATTGAACAATACGCCCGCTTCGCACCCCAAACATCAGGCACTGATAACCGTTTACAATAAATTAATGACAGCACTTCTAAAATATCAATCACAGAGCACAGGCCTTTGGCATCAGGTACTATTAGACAAAGACAGCTTTGCGGAAACATCCTGCACAGCGATGTTCGTATATTCTTTCGCAAGCGGCGTAAATACGGGCAGACTCGATAAGCGTTTCGAATCGGCCGCCAATAAAGGCTGGCACGCACTGACAAAACAAATTGAAAATGGTTTGTTGAAAAATGTTTCGTGCGGAACAGATGAGAGCAGTACGTATGATTATTATTTGAATCGGCCGAGACCTCTCGGCGATTTCCACGGTATGGCACCTTTACTCTGGGCAGCAACAGAGTTGCTGCCTTAGTCAGAATCGTCCGATTTGTCCGAGCTGTCTGATTAGTCCTATTCTGTCAGATCATTCTGATTTTATAATCATCGTCTATTGTGTGCTTTGACGTGTTTGATTCCGAATGCGATACAGTCGTTCGGAGAAACCGCCTTCGTTAAGAAAAGATTGTTCCAGATTTTGGATTTGCCTGCCGAGAAGAAAACTTGCCTGATGAATCAAGCAGATTAAGACATTAGCAGCAGTTTGAGAATTCGCAGTTTTAATCGCAAAAGGGTCAGACCTGTCGGACGTATCAGACTCATCGGACTTATATTGATTTCGGACAGCTAAGGCCTCCGGCGAATCCTTGTGCCAAATTTGTAAATTCCTTTGTCGAAGAAAATCCTCATAATCCAGCAGCAACTCTTCCAAACTCGCGCGGGCAACGGACGTAAGTGTCATTTCAGTTTTCTTCGATGTCGCCGAGGCCATACTCCCTTCAGCAATGTTCTGTACACCGCTTCTGGCCGCTTGAATCATTTGATCGCGTGTACGTGAATTTCTCTCTATAAATCTGCCGCAAAAAATAACCGTTAAGTCATAAACCATCTGTGCTGTTTGGAAACTTCGAAGTTTTCGGTACCCCCCATGCTTACCAATTATTCTTTCCTCATTTCCCATCCTTGCACCTTTCACTTTTGCATAATTGTCCAATTAGTCCGCTGTGTAAGACTCGTCTGCTCTGTCTGATTTTGTCGGGTTTTATTTTATCGCTATTTCCTCCACAATTCAACTCCAAACTCAAATTGTCGGATTCGTCAGATCAGTCCGAACCGTCCGATTAGTCCGAGCTGTTGATTATCAGATCGGCCCAAATTCATAAGACCTTTTTTTAAGTGGCTTGCGGTTAATATAATGAGGCGTTGGTTTAGCTGCACCGAATCGGCCTTTTGCTATTTTCAATTCTTTTTTGATGGCGTTAAAAATGTCATCAACTTCATATTGGTAATAATCATAAGAGCTTTTATTTGAGCAGTTGCCCAGCAGCCGGATTTTTTTGACAATCTCATTTTTCCTGCGTATCGCAACTCGCAGAAATCTATAACCTCTCGTTTCCCCATTATCACATTCATCTATTCTAGCCTTCATTAAAAACCTCCGCATTAAACTTTATTTATTATTGTGTATAAATCCTTACTGGTGGTAATGACAAAGAAAACAATCAGAGGTTTTTAACCCCCGAGTATTCAGAAATTTTCTTTCTACGAAAAAGAAAATTTAAAGGGGGTCGTAGCCTATATCCTAAACCCTATCCCCTGTCCCCTATACCCTAAGTTCAAAATCCGCGCTATCACACTTTCCGAATTTTCATGATTTCTTCTGATTTTCGCTCTTTTTTCCGCTTTTTTTATGAAAAATCACCGTAAATCAACAGTTTTTTAATTCTTTTACAAATTTGCGCAACTATTCACTACCCCCTATCCCGTGAACCCTGTTTTTACATAGCATATTGAAAACATATGTAGCATTTTTAATCTATATGTAGCATTTTTAAAATATAGGAGTACGGTTTTTACTGACCAAAATTTAATTGCGCTTTATTAAGGCAATAAATATTGTTGTTCTCATCCATTAGGCCGAACCTGCGCAAATTTTCAAAAAATTTTATTTGTGCGCACCCCCTGTCATTCTGAGCGGAGCGAAGAATCTCGTGTCGTCTTTATTTTAAATAGTGTTTATTCGTGTTAATAGTGGTGATATTGTATTTTAATAAATTTAGTGTCTTTGTGCCTTCGTGGCTAGCCCACGTCGTAACTTGACAAAAAAATAAATTATGCGCAAGAAGTTGAATACTGAAAATTGAAGAAAAAAGAAAACTACTCTGTTACGGCAGAAGGCGCCTTATCACATGTACCCATATCTAAAAAATAATAATCGAGTTTGACGGATGGTGTGTTGACATCGCGGGTTTGCATTTTTTGCGCGAGCATTGCGACGGCCTGTTGAGCCATATCGGTTTCAGGTTCGAGCATTGCTGTCGCGGTCAAGCCGATACGCTGGTGCGATTCGCAAGCGAACGTGATGATCGATAAATCTTTGGGAATGTTCAGATTCAAACGATACGCGGCCATTTGAACGGCCGGCATTGAGAATGACCAATAAAGCAAAATCGCGGTCGGCCTGTTTTTACTTTTCAAAACGCTTTCGAATAATTCAATCTGCTTATCCATCACATCATCGACACGATGTTCGGGCGTAATATCCATAATCTCAAGCGAAGCATTCTTCATCGCTTCGGTGTAGCCCTGCCGGCGTTCGGAAACGCTGTAGTGAGCGTCTTTGCGAAGATCGTTGAAATACACATTGCAATACGCGATCCGCGTATGGCCGAGACTTATCAAATGCTCGGTGGCTTTTTTCGCTGCGCTGTAGCTATCGGGATAAACGGAATTGTACTGCATTCGATAATTCATCCAGACCGTTGGCATTGAAGTTTTCGCGATCGCCCTTCTAATCTGCGGCGGTAAATCCTGATAATAATTCACGATCAGGCCGTCGGCCATTAGCGAACGAAAGATTTTGGGAATATCCTGATTGCTGTCTTCCGGCAGATTTGCCAGCAGCAAGTGTTTATCTTCTTTTTCGAGATTGCGATGTATTTCGCTGACGAGTTTTTCAGGCAGATAACTCTTGCCTGCCATTCCGCTTTGCAGCAGCGCGACACAATGGAATTCGCCGGTCTTAATACCAACGGCGTAAGCGTTGGGGACGTAACCCAAGTCGACGGCAACCTTTTTGACTTTTTCCTGGCAGATTTTGCTGATGCGGTATTGGTCGGCCTTGTCGTTAAGGACTCGCGATACAACTGAAATGTCTACGCCGGCTCTGAAAGCAATTTCTTTGAGCGTAATCGGCATATTACTGTTAATCATTCTTCATTTCCAGGATTGTTCCACATCTTTTATTAAGCATATCTCTAAAGATTATATGAGTTTAAGCCTCCTGTTTCAATATATATTTGTGCAGAACCGCAACGATTTGAATAATATTTTGCTGCACACACTATTGTGCAACCACAAAAATGGCTTTAATAAGGCAAAAAAGCCCTTCTATTGAGGTAAGGTGGTCCGAAAATAGTTGCATTATGTCAAGATAGGTGGTTTAATAAGAAAAATGACTGTTTTCGGGGGATTTTCAGGGGTGTTTTTGAGGCCTATAATAACCAAATTATCTCTTTTTTACAAAACCGTAGGGGCTTGCACAAACTTTTGTGCACAAATTTGATTGACAATTAAGGCTAAATTTCATACAATAAAAATATAGAAGTAATGTATTCTCACGGAAATTGGGCAAGGACGTCAGGCAAGGGTGTTAAAAATGAGAACAAAAATAGAAAACATTCTCAAGAAGAAGAAAGGTTTTACCCTGGTAGAACTCCTTGTTGTGATTTCCATAATCGCAATTCTTCTGTCGATACTTGTTCCTGCAATGAACAAGGCACGTGAGCAGGCACGCACAATCGTCTGCGGTACAAATCTGAAAAACTACACGCCAGCAATGACAATTTATGCGCAGGACAACCGAGATAAATTGCCTTTCAGTTTCAGTTGGCTTTATTCGAGAAAAACTATTGAAGCCGGAATTGCATCAGGCAAATGTCAGGAAGCGTGCAGATGGCATTACGATAAGGACGCACCAGACGGTCTTTTATGGCCTTATCTTAAAAGTATGAGTGTGCATATGTGTCCTACATTCAAGTCATTGTTTCAGCCCAAGGGATTAAACTCCTGTCCGAACAGAGCACTAGGCCATAAAATGGCAAAGGGCGGCGGAAGTATGGCATTCAATCCTCAATACAGTTACTCAATGAACCGCTGGCTCGGTATGGACTGGCAAGGTTTTGTAGCTGACCCCGATTTAAAAACTGAACCATCGCTTAAATTAAGCCGTGTAACAAGAACGGCGAAATGTTTCGCGTTTTCAGAAGAAAATCTTTGGGCGATAAACGGCGGCAGAGACGATTTGAATCACCCGCTGCGAAAAGGTGAAACCGTTGTTTACAGTTGGACAGCTCTGGCAAAAACAGATCTCTGGATGTATGCGTTAAAAAGAGATAATCCGAGTTATGAAGTAGTGGCTAATTTCGCGACATATCACGGGGTATCTACAAAGAATTGCGATGAAGGGAAGGCGAATGTTGTGTTTGTGGACGGTCATGTCTCTAAAGTACGAGGACTTGCCGGACGTGACGCATATATGGAATTTGGCAGGCCGTTTGAAGGACACGAAAAAACAAATAATGGACAGATTTGGTAACGGCCAAGTTAAAAGGAAGGACATAGAATGAAAAATAGAAAATTATATTCAGGTTTTACTCTTGTTGAACTGCTGGTAGTAATATCGATAATCGCGATGCTGCTGTCGATACTTCTGCCTGCGATGTCCAAGGTCAAGGAACAGGCTAGAACGGTAGTATGTTCGACGAATCTGAAGAACTACGGGCCGGCACTTTATATGTACGGGCAGGAAAATAACGGCAAATGTCCGTCAAGGCCTTACTGGCTTTACAGCAAAAAGAATCTGGAAGATATTACCGGCGGAACTGAAAGCGGAGGCTGGGTTGACGGCGCAAAATATCATTACAGATGTTTGTGGCACTATGAAGGTACGGTAACGCCGGATGGTCAAATGTGGAAATATCTGAAAGATAAGAATGTTCATATCTGCCCCACTTTTAAAAATTTCGCAATGGCAAGCGGTTTGAACGGATGCCCCAACAAATCAAATCATAAACTATCAAAATCAGGAGCCAAAACACCTTTCGCTCCAAGTTTCAGCTTTTCGATGAATGTTTCGCTGGCAATAAATTGGGCCAATACTGCTGATATTTACAGCACAATGAATATGGCAAGCGTTAAAAGACCCGGACAGTGCATAGCTTTTTCGGAAGAAAATCTCTGGTCGATCGGCGACAAAGATTACAGCGGCCGAAATGACGAGTTGCATCATGCGGCTAGGGCGCAAGATAACGGCAACGAATACAGCAGTTATGTTTTGAATGATAATTGTTTGTGGCTAAATGCCAATAAATCGAAATCGACTGAAGGGTCGGACAACATCGCGACATATCACAAAGTTGGCACGAATAAACGTGATTATGGATTTGCAGACGCTGTGTTTGTGGACGGACATGTCTCTTCCATCAAAGGCACGGCCGGTTACGATGCTTATCTCGAATACGGAAGACCCTACGGCGGTCATGAACAAGTTGCTGGATGGTAATTCAACGGTGTTATTCAGATTATATTTTTTTAGTGGTAAGAAAAAAATAAATTAACGTGTTTATACTCAACATCAATTTTAAGGAGGTTGTATTAATGAAAAAGGCACTAATAATCATAGCGATTGTGTCTGTTATCTCTTCACTCGCTTCGGCACAATTAGCCGGTTACTGGACATTTAATGAAGGCACTGGAACTACGGCTGCGGATTCATCGGGTAAAGGCAAGACAGCCAGTTTTTATTCTGCTAACGGCAGTAATTACCCAACGTGGATAACTGGTCATAACGGAGGCGCTTTACAGTTCAACGCAAATACAACTGGCACAGGCAACTTCAATAAATTAAACGTTCCTATCATTGCAACAGACGCATTGGCTAATCTTACAAAAAAATCGTTCACAGTTGCGATGTGGGTACGACGCGATGCAGGCAGTTACGGCGTAGTTGAGCCGGGCCTGGTCGGCACAGATGTATACGAAATTGATCTTGCGACAGACCCGTGCGATACAGGCGCTAACGGACGCGATTATATCTATCGTACAGACAAGGGAACTTATGTTGATCTCGGCACTGAAAACACGGCACAAAAAACTCTGGGAAGCTGGTATCACTATGCAGTTACTTATGACGGAAATGATTTAAGGAAATATGTCAACGGCATTGTTCAAACCACCGTTACGACATCAATGGATTTCAATGCCATTGCCTCTGACTATTTTATGATTGCGTCTAATGCGTGGGATTCTTTCTTTGTTGGCGCATTGGATGATGTAGCCGTTTGGACAGGCTCGTATTTGAAACGCACTGAAATTGAAAAATTATACAACGGCACAGCAACACCACTTACAGTTACACAATCAGAACCACTTCCGCCAAATTATTTTACTATGGAAACGAGCAATGCGTGGACATCTAACGGCTGGAAATTGCTTATTGGCCCGGGATTTTCAACATTTAGTGGTTGGCCCGGTGAAAATATTACTTTAAGCACTAATAACACAGCATCTGTTTGGTACATCAAAGATATATCACTGCCTGGTTGGCCGAATGCAGCTATGAAGCCTGACGGGCACTACGCACTATGGGCCGATGGACAGGCGTGGTATCATTTTATGGATTTAGATCCAACCACTTATTATGAACCTTCCAGTCGCGATGTTACGAAATTTGGAATGGCTTGGATAGATCCTTCGTGGAGCGGAGTTGCCGCTAACATCGCAAAATTCGCGGTCTATATTACGCCCGGAATCGGATTAGGAATTCCAAATAATAATGGTTATGAGCCATACGATCCCAATAATAGCTGGATGATTAAAGAATATTTTAAAACTTACGCTAGAGTGGCTGCTGTTAACGCCGGCAATGCTATGTTAAGAGTAAAAACTTACAGTTATACGGTATCGACAAACCGTCCGGCTTTGGCAAACCTTACTCTTCTCGGTGAGGTACTGCTGCCCTTGTATTATGGAAACGATTATGAATGGCAGGAATTTAAATTTGCTTTTCCCAAACCAAGAAATTCTTCTCTAAGAGTATGGACCGAATTGTCCATCGTAGGTGGAAATGCTAATACAAGAATTTACGTCGATGAATTTAACCCTATATCAGATCAGGCAAATACATCACAGCATACCGCATCTTATTTAGCAGGCGATTTGAACAAAGATACTATCGTAAACTATGACGATATTTGGGATTTAGGTTCAGCGTGGCTTGATTCAGCAACAACCACACCATTAGTAGACCCAAGAAGCGGCGGATTGCTGACTAATGGAGATTTCTCAACTGATGGCGGCCTGCTCAATATTGGAACTGATGCAAGAGTATATACAAATCCAAGCGGCTGGACTTTCAGCGGTACGGTTGCGAACAATTACGGCATTCAGAAAGTTGACAACAGAGGCGAATTTAACTTCACCTGGCTGCATACGCCAACACTGCCGGCTATTGTAACTCCTCTTGGCGGAACTGTCGCGGCATATTTAACAGACAAGACCGTCAACGACCCTTATGGCGTACTATCACAAACGACAACAGCAACGGCGGTATCAGGTCAGACCTATTACGCGATGGGTTATGTTATGACAAATACTTGGTACGGCTGGAAAGATGAAGCGACGATGAATATTTCAATCGACGGCGTAACAAAAACGAGCGTTAAACGCGTGCTGTCGAGAAATAAATGGCGTCCAATTTACGGAACATACACTGCAACAGCAGCAGATGCAGGCAAGACTTTGACAATCAGTTTCTCTTATTCCGACATTGACGCAAACTCTGTTACAGTTTCGCAAGGCAATATGCTTGTCGGTTATGCTTATCTTGGCACAACAATACCGGCAGAATGGCCAGAAAAACGCACGAACAAACTGACGAATGGCGGATTCGAAGATTTGTCAGTTATTCAGGTACTTTCCGAAGACCTTTATCGCCACCTTACAGCAGCGGACAATTACGGCGATGTTTTCACTGCGAGCATTCATCCGAATACGCCAAACTGGGTATATGAAGTACCATCTGGGTTCTCCTATGAAAATACCGGCGGTCTTTGGGGCACAGGTTATTACGGCTCTCCACTGCCGACACCTGGTATGCACGATGTAGTAATGTATATGAATAATGATTTAAAAGTCGGACAAGTAGTAGGTCCGCTTACTTCCGGCGCAACTTATTATCTAGATAGCGCCTGTGGAGTTTTCGTGGACGGCTATGGTTCAGCAGGGAATTGGCCGAGTCCGGCTCCGATTCTGCATATAGAACTTTGGAGAATACCGGCGGGCGTTTCAGACGGCACTGTAATTTATAATGCCATCGCAAGCAGCAATCCAAATTATGTAAAGGTTGCTGAAGCGGCGGTTTCTTCTACCGGAAATATCAAAGGATCAGTAGGATATTATGCTTCCAAGTGGCAAATCATTGGAACATCATATACCGCAACATCTCTTGATACTAATATGTATGTTAGAATTTACGGTTCAGGCGGTTACTATTCAACGCCGGAATACGCGTTCAGCGATGTATATCTTTCAACACAAAAGAGAGATGTTCCGGGCGGCGCAACGACGTTCGATCTGTCGTCAGGTTTACAGTACAACGTAATAGGCCCGTATGATTGCTATCACGCAGGCGTAATGGGTGTTGCGACAATGCTCAACGAAGACCTTAACGGCGACTGCATCGTAAATATGGCTGATTATGCCACAATTGCAGAAAACTGGGTGAAAGACTGGTATACAAACATTACCGGCACAACACCCTGGAATTAATGTAGAGTAAAGTTTTGAATTAATCCCTGCCGTTCTGAAAAATCGGGACGGCAGGGAAATTATAAAGTGAAGAAGTAAAGATTTTTTTGTATTTTTGGAGAAGTAAGAAGTTGAAAAGATTAATTAGTGTTATTCTCGCTTTGATGTGCAGCAGTGCTTTGGCAAGTTATCCGCAGCCTGTGGGTTTGTGGCAGTTTAACGATGCCGGCAATATCAATCTTGCAACTTTAGGTTCAAACCTTACAGAAGTGGGTTCTCATACTTTCGTTACGGGCATTGACGCAACCGACGGCGCAATTTACGATCCTCTCTCAAGCTATTTCATCTGCAATCACGGTATAGCAGCTAACGGCGGCGGAAGTTATGTAAATGAATGGTCGCTGATGATGGATATCAAAATTCCTGCTTCCAGTTTTGGTCAGTGGATTTGTTTGTATCAAACCAATATTAACAACAGTAACGACGGCGATTGCTTTATCGCAGGCGACGGAACGATCGGCGTATATGAAACAGGATATTCAACTAACCATATTGAGAGCGATAAATGGTATCGAGTTGTAATATCTGTCGATAATGGAAGTTTCTATAAAATATATGTTAACGGGATACTTTGGCTGACAGGCAGTCCTCGACCGCTGGACGGAAGATTTGCACTTGATCCGCAAATTCTATTTTTCGCGGATGAGAACGGCGACGATTATCCAATCATCTGTTCAAAAGCAGCTATTTGGGGTCAGGCACTGACAGAAGCAGAAGTATTGGAACTGGGAGCAATTGAAACGCCAATTAATCCCGGCGAAAATTTGATCTCTAATCCGACGGGAGATAGCGAACTCGACTACTGGACAGTTGCAGACGGCAACGACTGGCAGGCAACCGACAGAACAGACTGGCATTGGCCGAGAACAAGCAATTATTATTTCACGCCAGGCAGAAGCGAACACGCTGAAATGAGTCAGCTAATCAGAGTAGGTTATCGTGCATCGGAAATCGACAGCGGCTATCTCAATGCTAATGTCAAAGGCTACATCGGCGGCGGAGACGGCGACAGCGGCAGAATACTCGTCGAATATTTAAACAGCTCTTATGCGGCATTGGCAACAAACGACAGCGGCTGGATCCAAGGCGCAGCAGGCGATAGCTGGACTGAATTTTGTGCAAGCAATTTTACAATTCCAGTCGGAACAAGATTTGTTAATTACAGACTCCTTACGCAGCGGACAAACGGAACAGACTGCGATGCTTTCTTCGATGATTTAAGCTGGGAATACAAGCTAGTAACAGCAGAAAATACGGCGCCGAGCGTTCCTGTGATGCCGGCACAGACAGTATACAATAGTATAACAAAAGCGTCCAGCTTTACACTTGTGTCAACCGATCCTGAAGCGGAACAGGTGAGCTATCAGGTTGATTGGGGCAATGAAGTTTCGGCGTGGTCAACATTCCAAAATTCAGGCGTTAATTATTACGCTACTCACGTTTGGCCTGTAAAGGGTTCATACACAGTACGAGCAAGAAGCAAAGATGCAAACGGCGCAATAAGCGATTGGTCATCAACGCTTATTACTGTCAATATTACGCCTGACGCTGCGGGAGTATTCAATTCGGAACCGTTCCTGCAGAATGTTTCCAAGACAGCAATAACAATTTCGTGGGAAACAGATAGAGTTGTCAACCCAACAGTTGAATGGGGCATTGATTCTTCTTACGGCAATACCACAAAAGGCCTTTGCATTACAACAGGCTTAAACAGCGGTACAAAAGTTTATGTATGCAAAGTCCGAATCAGCGGACTTGCGGCGGATACAACATATCATTTCCGCGCGAAAAACGGTTCGACAGTATTAACCGACAGGACATTTACAACCGCACCAAATGAAGACAAACCATTCACATTCGGCGTTTGGGGCGATAGTCAGCAGGTAGCTAAAAGATTGAACGGCGGGACAGAATATCCAGCGTGCAGTACGGCAATTTTTACAGATATGGCAAACAACGTTGATATGGCTGTATCTGTCGGCGACATCGTTGACAACTCAGGCTATTATCTTTACTCGACAGCATTCAGGCCTTACGTAGCCAATATTCTCGGCAAACAAAAACCTTTCTTTGTCGCTTTCGGAAATCACGACAATCCGAGCACAAGTATGATTCATAGAACAATTCAGAACAGCGGAATGCAGAGCTTTTCGTTCAATTACGGCAACGCGCATTTCACCTGCATCAACCATTCTGATTGCATTAAAGGTACGCTGCCTTCTGACGGGCATATCAGTTCATTGCCCTTGGATTGGATCGAACAGGATTTGGCAAGCGAAGACGCACAAAACGCAACGTGGAGATTTTTATTTATTCACGTTCCGCCTTATTGCGAAAGATGGTTTGACGGCAGCCTGATAATGCAAACTTATCTTGTTCCGCTGATGCAGCAGTATAATGTTCAGATGTGCTTTAGCGGACATACGCACGAATACGAACGCGGAATGCTCAACGGCACGTTCTATGTTATCAGCGGCGTTTGCAGTTATCTTGATATCGTCGAATCGATTACCGAAGACTGGTCTTTTATGACGGTCGGCGGCGCAACGAGTATTCCGGGATTGCCCGAAGGCGGCGGATTGATGCACGGCTGGACAGAAATTGAAGTTGACGGAACAGAACTGAATCTGATTCAGCACGGATATAATCTTAACGGCACTTATTACGGCGTTATCGATACTGTCAACTTTGCATTATCCGATTTTAATATGGATAAAAATGTCGATGCAAAGGATTTGGGCGTACTTGCTGATGAATGGCTTAACAGCGGTCAATATTCAAAATATGATATCGCAGACAGAAGCGATAAGATTATCAATATGAAAGATTTCGCGACGTTCGCGGATTACTGGTTCTTTGAAGGACAATTTTAATTCCTTCGCAAAATTAATGCGTTAAATCTAAACATTTGAGTTTAGTAAAATTCTTATTAACCTTTTTTTAGGAGAAACAAATGAAGAAGTTAGTATTATTAGCGTTAGTTCTTGCGATATCGGGTATCGCAAACGCGGCAGTGAATGTATCCACTGATGGCTTGACAGGTCTGTGGCGGTTTCAGACTAGTGCCGACAAATTTCAGCCAACATTCGGCGCAAATGCCATTGTTAGCAGTAATTCCGGCAACAGCGGCTGGATGACAGGCCCCTGGACAGCAATCGGGACACCGGCTAATGGCGGGCTTTATAGCGATGGCGGATGCATCCAGGAAAGAAGCTGGGATTACATTACTGTAAACCCAGGTTTTGTTGCAAATGGCGGCGGCAGTTATGTAAATCAGTACACAATCGCTTTTGATTATGTACAGACAAGCGGCCTAACAGGCTGGAACAGTTTATTCCAGACAGCAGCAACTGGCAATGCAGGCGATGGCGATTTGTGGACAGATGGCGCAGGCCACATCGGTGTTGGCGCAACCGGCTACTCAACACTCACATACGATGCTTCAAAATGGCACAGAATCGTATTGTCGGTTGACAACAGCAGCTTTTTCAGAGTTTATGTTGACGGCGTTCTGTTCCTTGATGGCGCAGGTCAGGGCGTTGATGGCAGATTCTCTCTGTACACAGATAAATTCCATCTGTTCGCAGATGATAGCTGGGAAGATGCTTGGGGGCTTGTCGGCACAGTAGCTACATGGAACCGTGCTCTTTCAACATCAGAAGTATCCGCGATGGGCGGCTGGATTGATGGCGCTGCAACACCAACAGCTTTAGTTATTCCAGAACCAATTACACTTGCAGTTCTCGCTCTTGGCGGATTGCTGATCAATAGAAAATAATCTTCCGATTAATTATTACAAATGAAAGGCTGCGGTGGAAAACATCGCGGCCTTTTTTTATTAAATAGCATATTTTATCATCCCTACGAAGTATTGATTTTGAATTCTTTTGTTTTATCGAACCCATTTTGAGATAATCATTCTTTTATATGAATGACTAAAAGCTAAATGGATAATTGCAAACCCGCAGGATGCTTTTTCATTCCTTTTTTGTTTCTATATTTTTTTGGGGAAATTTATGAATAGAAAAATTGTATTGTTAGTTTGTCTAAACATTCTACTCGTTATCAATTTTGTAAATGCTCAAACTGAAACTTCTGCTCTGCCAGTTGTTAAAGCAATGACATTTAATATACGTGTCGATACAATTCTTGACGGCCCTAATGGCTGGGCTTTTCGTAGAGACAAAGTTTTAGATATAATGCGCAATCAGAACGCTGATATAATCGGCATACAGGAAGGTTCGCATCGTCAGGTTGAACAAATCCGCGATGCCCTGCCTGATTATACTCACTATTCACCCGGCCCTGATAGTGGAATGGCAGGCGAAAGCTGCTCAATTTATTTTAAATCCGCCGGCTTCACTTTGAAGGACAGCGGCACATTCTGGTTTTCAGACACACCTGATGAACAATCCGGCGGGTGGCCTAAAGTGTGCAGTTGGGTTTATTTAACGGACAAAAAAACCGGTGTAAGTTTTTATGTTTATAATTGTCATTTGTCGCCCTTCCTTGCACAGGGTGCTCGCCAAAGAGAAGCCGAATTACTTGCGGAAAGAATCGCTACGCGCAAAACAAACGATCCGGTAATTCTTCTGGGCGATTTCAATATGAACGTTGGGAACAAAGCGATGGACTATCTTCTGAACGCTGACGGCCAAACAGCTTTTCCAAAAATGACAGATGCGTGGCAGACTCTCAATGATACAAAAGGGCCGAAGTACGATCATATAATTTTAAACGAAGACGCTAAAGCCATCGATATCAAAGTGGATTATACCAAGGCTTCAGACCATTATGCGATTATTGCAGAAATCCAAATAAACGTTCCGAAGAAAACTCCTATCGTTGCGGAACAAAGCAACGTTAATAAAGTTTCAGTAAACTAAAATATTATGCCGATATATGCTACCTACCTTCTTTATCTTTCAGTATTTCTTCGGCCTTCTTTTGTTTTGAAATATCCACAAAGGTAACAACAACACCATCAATAGCATTATCCATTGTTCGATAAGGCAGGATTCGCATTAAATACCAAACGCCATTCTTAGCTTGAATTTCCTTGTTAAGCTTACCAAGATTTTTAAGCGTATCCTCGGCATCCGTGATCAGGTCTTCGTACAAAAGGTTATGTGTAATGTCGCTAATAGGCCGACCGATATCGGAATTTATAAGTTTAAATATCTCCGCTGCTTTCGGCGTAAACCGCTTTATACGAATATCGTTATCGAGGAAAACAGTGGCTATTTCTGTACAGCCCAGCAGGTTATTCAAATCGTTGTTGACATCCGACAACTGCTCAACTTTGTTTTGAAGTTCGGTATTTACCGTCTCCAATTCCTCATTTGTCGATTGAAGTTCTTCTCTGGAAGTTTCAAGCTCTTCATTGGTGCTTTGAAGTTCTTCGTTGGTGGATTGCAATTCTTCATTTGTAGATTTTAGTTCTTCATTGCTTGTTTCTAATTCCTCAATAGTGGTATGCAGATATTCTTTAGTTGATTGCAGTTCCTGTTCTAGCGCAGCTACCCTCGGTTCAATAGTCTCTTTGGTCTGCATTTTTTTATTTTTTGAAGAACGTTCAGATGGAGCGGGAATACTTTCGAAAGTAACCATCATAAAGGCATTTTTAGATATTTGATCTGAAATGGGCTTGACCTGAAGATTTATTGACAGGACATTACCCTCCGACATTAGTTTTATATTTTTACTTCGTACCGCTTTGTTTTCCTTCTGACATTTTTCAATCATAGAGTTTAGTTTATATCTAAGGTCTTCACGGGCAATTTTAAGAATGTTAAAGCTTGGTTCACCTTTGGGCATAGTAAGGTATTTAGCCGTATCGCCGTGAAAATAAAGAACATTTAGATTATCGTCAATCAGGACGCAGGAGGGTCCGTATTCCTGTAAAATAGAATGTTCTGCCATTTGTCTTATATTTCCAACATCAGACTCCGGCTGTTTTGCCGCTTTAGGCTGTTCTAAAACGCCTGAAAGAATCGGAATAGACATATTATGCTTACCATGAATTTCGGCACGCTCGCGTTTAAAAATTTTCCATTTGCTATCTACAGGCGAAAAAAAGTCCCCGAATTCGCCAACAGATTCGGATGTGCCCAGAAAAAGAAAGCCATGCGGATTTAATGTATAATAGAAAAGAGGCAATATTTTTTTTTGCAAAACGGAGTTTATGTAAATCAGAACGTTTCTGCAGCAAACCAAATCGAGCTTTGAAAAAGGCGCATCCTTGATTATATTCTGGGTGGCAAAAACGACCATTTCCCGGATTTCTTTTTTTATCCTGTAATCATTTTCATCTTTGATGAAAAAGTTTTTAAGCCTTTCATTAGAAACAAATGCTGCGATGCTTTCAGGATAAACCCCCGCCCTGGCAAATTCAATCGCATTGTTGTCTATATCGGTAGCGAAAATCTGTACATTGAAATGCTTTTTAACCGTCTTCATAGCTTCGGCAAGCATAATGGCTACCGAATAGGCTTCTTCGCCTGTGGCGCAGCCGGCAACCCATATTCTGAAACTCGACTCATTTGGTTTACGTTCCGCAAGTGGTAAAATTACTTTTTCATAAAGAGCCTTAAACGCTTTATCGTCTCTGAAAAAATTTGTTACAGTTATCAGGAAATCCCTAAAAAGAATTTTTATTTCAGTAGTATTTTTCTGCAGATAAGTAACATATTTTGACATTTCATTGATTTGATGAACGGCCATACGTCTCTCTACTCGCCTGCGTATCGTGTTTACCTTATATTGAGAAAAATCGTGGCCAGTTTCTGCGCGAACCAATATAAATATTTTTTGCAGATAGGTATCAACGTTTTCATTCGAAACAGACGGTTTCTTTTCTCCTATTATATAGGGATGTTTGAGATACTTCACAAGTTCGGCAGGCATCTTTTCTACCGGCAGCACAAAGTCCACGAGGCCGGTATCTATCGCGCTTCTTGGCATATTATCATAGCGAGCTTGTTTTTCATCCTGAACCATTGCCAGTCCGCCTGCACCCTTGATTGCTTTCAATCCGAGTGTTCCATCAGAGCCGGTGCCGGAAAGGATAATGCAGATTGACTTGTCTCCTTGTTCTTGTGCAAGTGAACGGAAGAAATAATCAATCGTAAGCCTTACAGCACGGGATTGAGTTGGGTCTGTTAAAAAGAATTTACAATTCATTATAGAAACATCTTTGTTGGGCGGATTAAGATATATATAGCCTGGCTGAACCTTCATACCATCCCGAATTTCCATAACTTTAATTTTTGTATATTTTGCAAGCAATGAACCCATTATACTTTTATGATCAGGTGAAAGGTGTTGTATGATGACAAACGCGACCTGTATATTGGAAGGTATGTGTGCGAAAAATCCTTCTATAGCTTCGAGCCCGCCTGCTGATGCGCCTATTGCGACAACAGGAATAGTTTCTCGGGAAGATTTATTTTTTTCCGCTGATTTTAATTTGGATATACTTTTTTTTATCATAGATTTCCATTTTCAAAATTTTCACTTCTTCAGTTCAGAATCACATTCATCTAATCTCATAAAAAAAAACGCACTTTGGAATGCATTGGGATCAATCATAAATTTGGGATGGTGAAATAAAAAGTTGTGCCTTTGCCGATTTCTGATTCAACCCAAATTCGTCCACCGTGGCGTTCTACGATTTTTTTACAGACAGCCAGACCAAGGCCGCTCCCCTCATACTGATCTTTCGAATGAAGCCGATGAAAAATTGTGAAGATTCTTTCGTGATTTTCGGGTGCAATACCCATACCGTTGTCGCTAACGGAAAATAGCCAGCTTGATTCCTGTTTACGGCAACCTATATGAATCTTCGGTATTTGATCACTCTTGAATTTAAGGGCATTTTGAATGAGATTCTGAAATAATTGTGAAAACTGCGAAGCATCTGCTTTTATAGTTGGCATTTTATCCACTGTAATGATAGCCGAGGTTTCTGCGATTATTACCTGAAGATTAAGAAGAACTTCTTTCAAAGCCTTATTCACATCAACATTTGAAAAAATATTTTTATTGGATTGAATTTGCGAATACTGTGTTATACCTAAAATCATATTTTTCATCGATTTGCTTCCGGTAATTGCAAACTCGATGTATTCATTAGCCTGGGCGTCAAGTTTGTCTTTATATTTGCGTTGCAGAAGTTCCATAAAACCCGTGATTGCACGTAGCGGTTCTCGAATGTCGTGACTAACAACACTAGCAAACTGCTCCAAATCGATGTTTGAACGTTTAACCTCTTTTGCCAGATCATCTGATTTGTGTTCACTATTTATTCGTTGAGTGATGTCTAATACAGCAGTACGGGATTGCACAATATTATTGTTTTCATCCCTTACAGGCTCACCAACAATTTGAACATATATAAAACTATTATCCTTCTTTTTCAGTTTTAATTCACATTCCGCACGTTCATCACCAGCATAAATCTTCTGGTAAAATGAATACAAATTTTTGTGATCGCTCTCAACCACATAATTGGAAAAAGGATTCTTTATAAGGCTTCTTCTTTCAACACCCAGCATACTGCAACCGGTGAGATTGACTTCTTCTATGATACCTTTTTTATTGACTACAAAATAACCCACTGGGGCAAAATCAAAAAGGTCGGTGTATTTTCTGTTCAATTTTTCAAGTTCAGCCTGTGTATCGCGCAACTGCTCATTTTGCATTTCAAGTTCGATGTGATAGGTGCTCAATTCCTCCATTAGTCTTTCTATGTCAATTTCGGGACGCACAGATTCCCTATTTTTGAGCCTTTTTTTCGCCTCTATTCGCAGCTTGTTAAAATATTCTGGTTCTTTTTTTTCCATCAGGCACGCTTCCCATTATGATATGAGCATCATAAATATTAACAATTGTGAATTAAAGTAACTCATATTGTATGCTATTATTTATATAATAGCTATTATTTACTTCAATTGAGGAAATCCCTTGTCTTAGGGTTCAGCTTAAATATTGATTGCAAAAACACGCAAGTTGTTATATCATTATCTAACAAACATAAATATTTATTAAGGAAAGCCAAATGTCTCTTGGTTCAATAATTAGAAACCGTCGTCGGGAACTAGGGCTGACGCTGGATGAAGTGAGCGATAAAATCAATTTTTCCAAACCTTATCTTTCTACGATCGAAACGGGAAAGGTAAAAAATCCGCCAAGTGATGATTTGCTTCGCAGGCTTGAAGAAGTTCTCGAAGTAAAGCCCGGCACTCTCCGCCACGCAGCTAATATTGACAGGATGCCCGCGGATGTCCGGCAGAAATATGAAGAGGCCGAAACGGAAAACGACAGGCTAAGAAAACTTGTTCAAACCATCAAAGACAAAAAAAGTAAGGACAAGGAAATTAATGAGCTAATCATAAATGAACCGCCATTCGAAAAGCAAATTACAGAAACACGGCCTGGAAGGCTTATACCTGTAATAAACCGCGTTTCCGGCGGATACCCACGCGATTTCGATGATTTGCAATACCCGGCAGGTTTTGCGGATGATTATGTTCGCTGTCCTGATGTGGACGACCCAAACGCATTCGCGGCACGCGTTATCGGCGATTCGATGGAGCCGAAATTTCTCGAAGGCGATATTGTAATATTCGCGCCGAATCTTGAGGTGCGGAATGGCGATGATTGCTTTGTGCGTATGAACGATCCGCACGAATCAACTTTCAAACGCGTTTATTTTGAGGGCAACGATAGAGTTAGATTGCAGCCGAGGAATGAAAAATACGCGCCGCTGATTATGGATGCCGGCAGAATCAACGGCCTGTATCGGGCGGTTATAAAATACGAAAGACTGTAAAGATTCTTGCGTTGAAAAAAAAGCAGGTTCAGTTATAATAGTATAGGATTACGAAATTAATAACATTATAAATCGCTGGTTTATAATGACTTAGCACCCGTAGCTCAATTGGATAGAGTCACGGACTTCGAATCCGAAGGTTGCAGGTTCGAGTCCTGCCGGGTGCAATATTCCAGATTTTAAATTTAAGATTGAAGATTTTTCAATCATCGAATGGCGGGGTATTTATTTTTTTCATTATTGGGGGAAGTTATGAAGTATCATAGAAATTTATTAGTTTTGATTTTGTTAGTTGTTTGCACGGGGACTTATGCGGCTGAAACGGTGCATTTGACACTTACCGGTAAGACACAAGGCTGGATCAAAGGTGATTCAATACAAATCTCGTTGGGAAGGGTCGACACAATCGAATGCATTGGCTACACACATATTTTAAATTCTATAGTCGATGATGCCGGCCAACCAATAGGCCGAAACAATCATCATCCCATTTCAATTTTAAAGAGGATAGATAGATCTTCGGTTAAACTTTTCAGAGCAATGCGCAACACTGAACCATGCACCGCTGTTTTCAGGTTTTATCGTCCCAATCCAATAGGCGATGGCACAACACAGCAATTCTATACGGTAACGCTGGAAGATGCTTTTATAACGGGCATTAGACAGGAAGTGCCGAACA
>Ga0154577_1099_pt1 | contig 22857 bp, 11 predicted proteins | sample RifGroF2_FD_116006 | JGI IMG/M metagenome (GOLD analysis project Ga0154577, IMG submission 116006) | Planctomycetes bacterium GWF2_42_9
GTAGGCCCGTGGACATCAGCGGAATATTCAGTTGACGCTGATACGTGGACACACCTTGCATTCACCACAAGCTGGGAAGATACCGGCGGCGGAGTATGGAAAGGCGTACAAAGAATTTATGTCAACGGCGAACTCGCAGGAACATATATGGGCAGTGGATTCCCGATTCCGGGCGGCAACGGCGATATCGGAATGTTAGCCTGGTCAGATTCTACACCTTGGCCCGGCTCAATCGATGAAATAAGAATCAGTAATATCGCTCGCACAGAATTCGGATTGAAACCTTGCGGCGAAGACGGCTATAGCCAGGCTGACATAAATAATGATTGCTATGTTGATTTTAAAGATTTTGCGGCTTTGGCGGAAAGTTGGCTAAAATGCACCGATCCAACAGAACTGGGATGTGTTAACTGCAACGAGATCGCATTTGGCCCATCGATAGCAGACGCCAACACAGTAGCGTTATGGCATTTGAATGAAGGCGTAGGCGGCACAGCTTACGATGAAACAAGTTATAAGCCATTAACGGTCAACGCGGCTGGAACAGATTATACGTGGGCAAACGCATCGGCTTATAATTTGGATAAATGTCTATATGCTCCAGGCGGCAATACATCATATTGCAAATCCGCGGCTTTACCAATCGCAAACCCCGGCAATATAACAAATCAAATGACAATATCAGCATGGATAAGGCCTGAAGGTGTCTCGCCGGAAGGAAGTTATATTGTAAGTACAGATAGTTCAGCAATTCTCAGAATTGTTGGAACAAATTCAAACGCTGTAGTACAAGCTGTATTCCATGATTGGCGAACCGGCTACTACACAGGCGGTTATGCTCCTGCGGCCGAAGCGAGTGTTGGTGCATTAGATTATAACTGGCATCATATCGCAGGCGTTTACGACGGCATACCTGATGAAAATGGCAACGCAAATTACTATCTCTATTGGGATGGGGTATTAGTTGACCATAAAGTGATTGAGGCTGTTGATCCAGACCCAGCGCACGCAGGCCGTGTAGGCTTGACTCTTGTCGATACAGGCACAGGCGAATTATCCATCGGCGGCAGCGGTAATGCTGACCAGGCATTCCAGGGGTATATCGACGATGTGAAAGTTGAGAAAACCGCACGTACAAAGTTTTTCAATAAGGCATGTGAATAATAAAGAAAGTTTAAACAAATGCGTAATTTTTATGCAAAAAATGTTTTTATAAAGGAGGATGATATGCGTAACAGCAAGATTTCCATATCACTTATTTGTTTGGTTTTCGGAATTTCAATGTATTTGGCAGCAGGCGCTTTCGCGGACGTTCAATGTGTCGGCCCGTATGAAATTGATGACTATACAATCGGTTTATGGCATATGAATGAAGGCGAAGGAACGACCGCGGTAAATGCTACCGGTGATGATTATTATGACGGCTATATCGAAGGGAATCCTTTGGCAACGTGGACGACAGGGCGCTTCGAGAACGGTATTCACATTGCACATAACGGCGACAATGGCATTAATCTTGGCATGTTAAGCGAGAACGGCCCAAATTATACTTTTGAAATGAATTTCAAATGGGACTATGCTTATATTGGCGAGCTTGGATACCTGTTCTCAATTCCGGAAGAAGCATTTGCAAGAGCATATCTCGTTGACCATGGCGCTTCTCCTGCAACTTATCAATTCCAATACAGCGTTCGCAAGCGCGATGGTGTATGGACAATAATCACTACACCTGCTGACAATTTGCTTGATAATCAATGGCATCATCTGGCATTTACACGCGAATGGGATGGAACCAATACGGCATTTAAGGTTTATGTTGACGGTGTATTGAAAGCAAGCGGCGGTTACGCTTCAGGATATTGGGCACCTGAAGACAAAGGCAATGTCTATATCGGCAGCGCAGGCGCTTTGAATAGTATGGGCGGTGTTGTTGATGAAGTTCGCTACAGTAACATAGTAAGAACAAGTTTTCAGAATGATTGGGGTTATCAAAAAGGCGATGTAAATAAAGACTGTTATGTTGACTTTGAAGATTTGGCACAGATGGCCGCTGGCTGGTTAGATTGTACAAACCCCAATGACCCCGCTTGTACAGAAATGTAAAAGTTAAAAATTATGGAGGGCAATGCAATGCGCAAGATGAAAAAATATAATATGCATGCATTCACGCTGGTTGAATTGCTGGTAGTGATTTCGATAATTGCTGTACTGCTGGCAGTACTTTTACCTTCGCTGAATAAAGCCAGGGAACAGGCTCGGCAAATTGTGTGTTTGAGCAACATGAAGCAACTTGGGCTCGCAACAGCAAGTTATGCATCAACTACTGGATATTTGCCGGTTTACGGTGTCTATAAAGGCAATGGTAATCCCTCGAGTGAGGCTGATGGTATTAGATATGCATCAAATGATCCTATCATAGGTTCAACGGACTCCTCGGCTTTTCCGCCAGTGACAGATTGGTTCGCCCCAGGTTGTTTTGGAACACCAGCAAGTGCTTTGATGCGGAATAAGGATTTAAAGAATATTGATGCTATTGTAGGAGCATGTCCTACAAGTAAAAATTATGTTCGCCTAAGTTATGGATATAATTATGGTAATCTCGGTTCCGCAAGCAGACCCAGCGGTATAGCCATTAATGGTAATGAATGGATTAAAATAACTAATGTTCAAATGCCTGGAAAAACAGGTATGTTTTGCGATGGATCATCAGATATAAAAACGCCACCTCTTCCAAAAATAGGAGGTTATGGTATTTATTACTGGGAACCGGCCATGTGGCCTGATTGGCCAGGCGGTGGAGACAATTTAAGCAAATATTATGCACAACGCCAAGTTTTGGGACATCAGAATGGTAAAAAAGTAGCCGTTAATTTTGTAGATGGCCATGCAGAAGCAATGGCTCCTAAATTGCTTCATTTAAAGAGGCGGCATGGTTATAGATCTGATGATTTAGGAGATTGGATATGGAGGCGAGTAAAGAATCTTCCGGGTGATAAGCAATAAACAGGGAATGAACAACTTTCAAAGTTTTGCACAGCATAAATATGTAGGATGAATATGCGAAGTTTAATTTTAACTGTTTGGATACTTTCAATAAATTTAATTTGCGGTATTGCATCGGCGGCATTTGATTCGGGCCAATGCGATATCGACAGCCATACAGTTGCATTGTGGCATTTGAACGAAGGCAGCGGAACGACATTATATGATGCTTCTGGCTACAATCGCAACGCTTCGCTTACAGGAACTAATTCTCCAAAGTGGTCTCCGCCCGGATTGTTCGGTGGCGACGGATTATTTTTGACTTACGGCTACAATAATTCACCAGCAAAGTTCGGCGCGATTCAATTAAGCAGCGGTTTGCTGAACCTGCAAAATTTTACTTTGGAAATGTATGTGAATTGGATTTATCAATCGGTTGGCGCAAATCCGTCCGATTACTATTCAGCGGGTTACCTTGTCAACGATGGCACGAATATGTACGTTAAAACATATATGGAGTATGTTGCTCCTTATAACAGATGCAAATTGACCTTTGGCGTACAAACATCCAGCGGCCTGCTGGAAGTTTCGACTTCCGATACAAATTCAATATCTCACGAAACCTGGACACACTTAGCGTTTACACGTAATTATAATGGTTCCGCTACAACTATCGCGATTTACGTTAATGGAAAACTCGCAGCAGGCGGTTCGAAATCGGGAAGCCCGACAATGGGCGGAGGTTTCGCACAAATAGGCTCAAGCCTTTATAACACAGTTTCTTGGGGCGGTTCGATAGATGAAATAAGATTGAGCGATATCGCAAGGACATCATTTTGCAGCGGCACATCGGCAAGCTGCGGCGATTGGGGGTATCTTGAAGCAGATATCGCACAGGATTGCTATGTCAGCTTTTCCGATCTTGCGGATTTCGCGGCCAACTGGCTTTTGTGTCCCGGCAGCGCCGGCGATTTTGACGAAAGCGGTTGTGTAAATAATGTAGATTTTAATTTGTTTTCCAAAGACTGGAGAATGTGCACTGATCCATTCGATATTAATTCCTGCACTTATGCTTATGATAAATTGCTGAATTTCGAAAATGATTTATATGTATGCAGGCTCGCTATCGGCAGCGGAAGCGGAAATATGAATGGTTTATGGTGGGACAATTTATATAACAAACAAACCGGAACTCCATATCTAAATAAAAAGGCGAGAATGCCGATATTTATGATTTTCGGAAAAGGTTTTATGGTGGATTCAGGCGATTTTGTCGCTGGAGCCGTTACTAAAACCACATCCGAGGGAACGCAGAAATGGTCGATTCCATTAGTATGCCAGTCGAGAAGTCTGTCGGCGGAATTGACGGTTAGTGTAGATAGTACTGAAAAAATGCTGTGGTCTTTGAACGTAAACAATACTTCGGCTAACACAATGGAACTGCAGCCTGTATTTCCATTAATGGGACAAATTAATATTGGCAACCAATTAGAAGACAATCATTATTTTGTTCCGTGGCGAAGCGGTATCGAAGGCAGTATTGATTGTGATCTGAAATATGAATACTGCAATCTCGCTTGGATGCAAATTTTCAGCGTATTCAATCCAAATAGTGATGCGGGGCTTTATACTTATCCGAAAGACCCGAATGGCGGATTTAAAGGAATGCCATTCAAAAAGTCCTATTCTTTTAAAACGCCAACAGTTAAACATTCCGAAATTGTTATTCCTCGTCAAAGACCTTATGTATTTGATAATAATTCTAGCACCGACCTTTTATCAAACGTGATTCAGGGAATCGGTTTTACATATTATTATCCGCGGAAAAATGTCACGACTGGAAATTCTTATTCACTGCCTTCTACGGTGATCGCTGTTCATAAAGGCGGCTTGAAAGAAGCATTGACAGATTATAAGCAGTGGGCGCATACGTGGTATACACACGTTAATACGCCTAAATGGTTCAAAAATGTTTTTAATACCGTTGGCGCTTGGCCGGGGTATTTCTGGTCGGATTCACAGAATAAATACATAAGAAGCGAAAATATGCAGAACCCAGATCCTATGCATTTTGAACAATGGTACGGATGGTGGGACCTATGGAATGAAAGCAATCCGTTCGGCGGCGCAGGTGATTTTTATTATAACCAGGCACGAGGCGGTTTGACGGCTTTCAAAAATGAAATATCTGCTATTCAGGCAAAAGGTACAATGGTAACGGTTTATATTGACAATCGTTTTTGCTGGAGCGGAACTGATACTGGCGCTGCTCACGGTCAGGATTGGGCTGTGATGGATCCGCCCGGCGTTTACGCGACATATCAGAAAGCTGATGATAAATGGCTCGAATGCTCGTATGAACCGAATGCATGGGTAGATTATCTTTCACAGACTTGCGGAAGAATTGTGCGCGATACCGGAATGCACAGCATTTATCTTGATGAATTGCCGTTGATGTTCCCTTGCTATAATCCGAATCATTATCACTATCAGCAGGATGGTCTGCCGTTTTCGGTTGATCGTATGCGGCAGTTTCTTGTAAAAGCTCGTGCAGCGATGGTAAGTGAAGATGCAAACGCTACGTTGATGACCGAACACGCAGGCAGCGATTACTTTACGCAATTTTATGATGGTGCATGGTCGCAAACCGCGTATAAAGCAGGTTTTCCATTCACCGAAAAATACTATAACGAAAACAGCATTAATTATTTTAGGTTCTGTTTCCCCGAATTTAAATTGGCCGAGTGGGGGCCTTCCGATGAATGGGAAGAAAGAACATTCTTCAATGGTATTGGTATCTGCGATTATCCTCTTTCTGGCTTATCACAGCAGGCAGGGCAGGTTATGAAAGAAAATGGTGATGCTTTCGCATCCCTTGAACCTGAAGCATTGATCGAAACCAAAATAAATAAAGTATTGGCGAATAAATTCCCAATCGATACAAAAGTAATTTATACGATATATAATAAAAACAGTACAGATATTGAAAATGCGGCGATATTTAATGTTGAAAGAAAGAACGGCTGGCATTATGTCGAATTGTATAATGACAGCAATGCGATTAATGTTTCACAGATTGATAGTAATGATCAACTGGCATTTACAATAAAAGCAGGCCAGGTACTCTGTGTTGCGCAACTGCCGAGGATTATTCAGGCAAGCAGAAGCAGTAATACGGTCAGTGTTGCACTTAATCAATATGCAGGTAATGAAACACTGGTGGCGTTCTTTAATTATGACCGCAGCACATGGGGCGATGGTGACGGGATTGTTGTAAGTTTGACATCAGGACAGGGGCAATTTACAGTTCCTGCGGAATATACAACAGGCAAAGTAATATTAAAACTTTTCAGAGGCGATCAGCTTTTGGATGAAATGATAATGAATGAGCAATCGCCGTCTTCGCCGGGGACAATCGTTTTGTGGCATCTTGATGAAACGTCAGGGGCTGTTGGTTATGATTCAGCTGGGGGCAACAATAATTTGGTGAAAGGTTCAACGTACTCATGGCTTAGCGGCAGTTCGCTGTTCCCGATTTCACCTTATAGAGGATTGAAAACTCCGACGTCATCGTGCGATACATATTGCACAAGTTGGATCAATCCGGATGAGATAACTGACAAGGTGACGGTTTCTATTTGGGCAAAATTCACTAGCGTCGATCCTAATGGCACATACTTGATCGCTATGCATTCGAAATTTATGATCCGCATTGATGGCGGCAGGTCTTCTGTACAGTTCCTTGTTTACACGCCTGATGATGTATGGCATCAGGTTGATGCAGAACCGCTTGGAAGCGGAGTGTCAATTGTAAATACAGGATGGCATCAGATTACCGGCGTTTACGACGGCACGCGTGACGTGAATGGTAATGCGAATCTATATTTGTATTGGGACGGCATGCTAAAATCAACAAAGCCTTTTGCGATATCTTCTTCATCACAAAAATTAATGACAGGCGGATCATCGAAAGTATTTATCGGGGCCGCTCCATGGAATACGAAGGATACATCAATCAATTTCGTCGGAAGTATAGATGAAATTACGATAAAAAATATTGTTGAACCGTGATCGAGGCGAAGTTTATTTTTATTCTATAATACCTCTGTATTTTCAGATTGTTTAGGATTTTAAAGGGAAAACTTATGGACAGGTTGGCAAAAGGGTTAGTTGTTATCATATTGTGTTCATTTCTGTGTTTTAATGCATTCGCTAAAGGATTATTCAAAGATATACCGGCATGTTTGCCTCCGCAGATGCAAGCATGTAAAGGTGCGGCGGAAAATAAAGCCCCATCAATAATCAATAGTGAAAATAAAGTAACTTTTGAAAATGGGCATTTTGCTTTTGAAATACAAAAATCGCCTGTGCTGTCATTTCAAAAAATATTCAGCAGATACACGCAGGGTGAATGTTTAAATGCAAGTTCAAGAATATTTTTAATTTGGGCAGATGATAAACTTGTCGATGTTAATGAGTTTGTGATAAAAAATGTTACCATCAGCAAAAATGGTGATTCGAAGAAAGCAGAATTTTTGCTTGATTCTAAAAATGCGGGACTTGAAGTTGTTCTGACTGTTCAAATTGACAAAACTCCGCAGGCAAGGATGGAACTTGCGTTAAAAAATGAAACGCAAAATAAAAACACAGTAAGAGTTTTATTCCCATATTTTGAAAATGTTCTCCTTGGCAATGCAGGTGATAACTACTATTATTTCCCATATAAAGGCGGCCTAACCAGCAACAAACCTTATGAACTTTCAAGCTCTTACACCGCACATACCGGTTCAATTCAGCTTGTTAGTGTTTTCAATCCCAAACTTGGCGCGGGATTTTTTACACGAGTCGAGGATAATACCGGCAGACCAAAAACATTCGTGCTGACAAAAAAAGATAAAAACGGCGATGAGGAAATTGGTACTTACAAAAAACTCTATGGCGTCTTTGAAGAAGTTTCATTCAAACATACAGAGATTTTTCCGCAAACAATGGGTTCTGTGTTAGGATGTTATTCTTATATATATGATGCGCAGCCAAATCAGTCTGTTAAATTACCTGCTGCTGTATTTGGCGTGCATAGCGGTAATTTTATGTACGCACTTGAAGATTATTCAAAGTGGATGCGGACATGGTTTAAGCATAATAGAGAAACTCCCGAATGGTACAAGAAAGTTTTTTATTATCCTGTCGCGCATGATATTTTAGGGAACACTGGCTGGGAAAAAGGTTTTCTTAAAGATGGCAAAATTGCAATTGGTGAATTAGCAAAACCGTATGAACATGCTATTCAGCTCGCGTATTGGGGTGAGCATCCTAAGGACGATCATCTCGGAGATGTTCGCGAGCATTCGTGGTATCGATATGCAAATCCGGGCGATTACAATTATGAAGATGAATGGGGCGGCCTTGATGCTTTGCGTGAGGATATCGCGAAAGCAAAACGGAACGGAACACGAGTTACTCTTTATGGTGCTACGCAATACGGCACTTGGCTGTTTTCAAAAGTTTATCAGCAACATCCCGACTGGGCGCAGTTGGATAAAGCAGGAAATGAAATACACGAGTATTGGTGGGATTTGAACGACAATAAAGACAGGGTGCGAATTGTAAATATGTGCGGCCATGTCGAAGAATGGCAGGATTGGGTCGCGAATACAAATAAGCGATTAGTTGAAGAAACGGGTACGACAGGCATTTACCTGGATGTTATGAACCAGATTCCATATTGCTATAATCCCAAACATAAACACGATGCGCATCCGGCGGTTGCGGCTGAAAAGATATTAAAGAAGAATCTTGCTGCGGTTTGTTCGGCAAATCCTGAAGCAGTAATCGAATGCGAAGATTTCTGCTCAGATCATCTGCTGCAATGGACAGACAGTTGCTGGATGAAAACATTCTATCAGGATTTACCGCTTGAATTCGAACAGACGTTTAATTTATACGATGTCAGCTTCGTTCGTTTTTTGATACCTGATGTAAAATGGACGGATTTTGGCCCAAGATGGATTTACGGCAGCAGAAGAGCATTTTTCAACGGAATTGGTTACAATATCAGCGAAGTTACTAATAAGTCTGATCCTGAAGAATCAAAGCAGGTAACAAAAGAGCAACGGCTTGATTACCTTATAAGAACCTGCCAGCTTTTGAAAGAAAATGCGGACGCGTTTGCAAGTATGAATTGCAAGCCCCTTGTGCCGACTCTGCCGCAATACGTATATGCAAACTATTTTGGAACAGATACAAAGAAAATTTATACAATTTACAATAAAAACGATTCTGAAATTAGCGGCCCTGTTCTAAGCGGCCAAAACGGACAAAATTATCATTTTGTCGAGCTTCTGTATGATGAAGAAGTTTCCTATGATTCTGTGAGCGATTCTGTAAGCCTTTCGATATCGCCTTGGGATGTAGTTTGTGTAGCGAAACTGCCGAAGCTGCTTCAAATTGAAAATAAAGACGGCAAAATTGAAGTAAAAATAAAACGCAATGTCAAAGACGGCGTTGTGAAGGTTTTGGATAGTGATGATGACGGTAAAAACATAGCAGATGAGTACAAGCTGCAAAAAGGTAAGGTTGTGATTGATGCGGGCAAATATCAAAACAAACGGCTTATTATAAAACTATTTGTAAATGATTATTTAACTGATGAAAGGATATTGAATTGAAAAAATATAAGTTACATTTAGCTGTCTTATTGATTTCGTGTAATTGTTTTGCCGGCAGTATGTTTTATCAGGACGATTTCGATTCATACAATGAATCATTTTGGGGAAGCAAGAGCGCTTCCGCGATACTTCAGGACGGTGTTCTTGTCAATTCTTCACCGCAGGGACACAAAACTTTAGTGTCGATGAAAAAATATGATTTCGCCAGCCTCGATATGCGTCTGAAATTCGGAAGATTGAGCAGCGATTCTACGAACTTTTATTATATTGGTTTCCAGAGTGTTTTGCCATGGGCTGAAAATGTTTGTTATTTCATGGTGCAGGATACTTCGCTTTCCGCGATTATCCACAAAAGCGGCGGAGAATCTATCAACCAATCTTTAGGCAACGTTGATCCTGATAAATGGTACGTATTTTCGATAATTCGTCAGCCGGACAGAATTGATTTTCTTATAGACGGCAAATCTGTATTTAAAACGGATAATGCAAAAGCTATTCCTGATGCGGCAATGCCAATTTTTATGGGGGCCAATAATGTGGGGAAAAGCGGCGACGAATTTGCTGCCAAACTTCAAATTGACAGAGTGCAGATTATAAACATACAGGAAAAAGCAGATACAAGAAGCGGGACTCAAACGCTGAAGAAACGCTTTGAAATTGATAAAAAAATCGGCAGCGACGACAGTTTCATTAGTGCCAAAGATGGGATTCTGCATTTTGAAAACATTAATTATATAAATGAGATCAACTTTGATAATGGTTTGCAATGGAAGAGATTATTTAATAAGCCGAACCAGGAAGAATACCTCGCCGAGGAAGATTTATCAGGAATCTTTTCAATTTTCGTAAATCAAAAACAAATTTCCTCTTCTGAATTCGATATTAACAGTATCGATCTTACGGAGGAAGGCAAAGTTAAAAAAGCCGTTGTCAAGGTTGTTAATGATAAAATGAAAGTTGCCTGCGAATTAACATTTCAGATTGATGATACACAGGAAATGCTCTATGGAATGAAAGTTGTCAATCAAAGCACAGGCGTATTAAAAATTAAGCCGGTTTTCCCGATTATTGGTTCGGTCTCAATCGGCGGCAAAGCGGGAACGAATAAGTATTTCTTCCCGTGGAGAAGCGGTATTGTCGGGCAGGTCAACTGCGATTTGCTTTATGAATACGGCGGACTTGCGTGGATGCAGATTGTCAGCATTTTTGATCAGGACGGCAAAAGCGGATTATATGTTTATCCGAAAGACAGCAGCGGAACTATCAAGGGTATGATTTTCAAGAAGGATGTTCCGCAAACACAAGGTATGGTGAAACATAGCGAACTGACAGCAGCGTATGAGGCTCCCAAAGAAGATGTCTTTGAAATTAATAACGGTGCAGGTTTCGCGTATTATTATTTTGAACAGGATACGCAAGCAGGAGAAGAGATCGAACTGCCCGCGACAACTCTTGCAGTTTATCAGGGCGGCTGGAAAAACGCTTTGAAAAACTACAGCACATGGGCCCATACATGGTATAAACATGTAGATACGCCTGAATGGTTTATGGACACTTTCAATTTCCTGCCAAGACATAAACCGTCGTTTTATTCGGAAGCTGAAAAAAGATATATCGGCAGCGAATTACTGGCCGGCTCTGAACATCTTGTCCAATGGGCGTTTTTCTGGGATTATCAGGAAAAAACAGATTGGCCTGCTGATATTTTAATCGGCAGAGAGCAGCCGGGCGATTTCGATTACAATAAAGCTCGCGGTGGACTTGAAGCTTTCAAAGAGGAAATTAAAAAGCATCAGGAAAAAGGTGCAAGATTTACAGTTTACATCGATCATCGATTCTGCTGGAAAGAAACTAAAATCGGAAAAGAAAAAGGCCGCGAATGGGCAGCGATTTACAGACCGGGCGGTGAACCCGAAGGTTATGGCGGACCGGCAGATCAGTATGTAACGTGTTATATGGAACCGAACGCCTGGGCCGATTATCTGGCTGAAGTTTGCGGACGAGTTGTAAAAGATACCGGTATGGACGGCATATATCTTGATGAGCTTGCGTTGCCATTTGCATGTTATAATCTTAACCATTTGCATAATAAGGTGCATAACAAGATCGTTGATATGCCCGCGTTTTCGGCAAATATGGCAAAAGCACGAAAAGCGATGTTTGATGCAAATCCTGAAGCGATTTTAATGACCGAACATGCCGGCAGCGATTATTTATCTCAATTTATAGACGGCTCATGGTCGCAGACATATTATGAACAGGGATTCCCATTTTCGACTAAATATTTCGATGATTTAAGTTTGAACTATTTCCGCTTCTGTTTCCCGGAATTTAAGCTTGCGGAATGGGGCGGCTCAAGCGAATCACCTAAACGTTGCTTCTTTAACGGTATGGGAATTGATTGGGGCGTCGGCAATTCTGATTATCTTCGAAAGACGGCACAGGTAATGAAAGAGAACGGCGATGCTTTCGCGACTTTGAATCCTGAACCGCTGGTTGAGACTAAGTTAAAAAAAGTTCTCGCCAATAAATTCAGAACAGACACAAAAACGCTTTATACAATTTACAATAAAACCGATGCTGTAATTGACGCAGAGATTCTCGAAGTCGAACCCCATATCGGTTATCATTGGGTCGAAATGATGTATGATAATGAGATTGCGGTAAGGCAGGAGTTGATGCGGACAAAAGATGTGCTTGCAATGAAAATTGGTGCTAATGATGTTGTCTGTGCAGTTAAATTTCCGAAAACTATTTCGGTCGAAATTAAGCAGGATAAGCTGGAGATTAGGCTTAATAATGCTCCGGCCGAGGCAAAACTTTTCGCATATTATAATCAGGATACGAGCGAATTACTTGATAATAAGGCCGTGTCGATTGATATTCAAAACGGTCAGGGTGCTTTGACTATCGCACAAAAAGGGAAAATCATTCTTAAACTAATGAATAAAGATCAAATTATTGATGAGGTTATTGTAAATGCCGACTAACAATAAAAAATCAACTGGCAGGCGGGATAATCATAGCGTTGTTATAAACCATCAGGTTTTATCACCTGATCAGGGATTGCTAATTGGCAACGGCGATCTTTCAGTAAGCATTTATCAGCGTCAGACCGAAATAGTCTGGCGGTTTGGAAAAGGCGATGTCTGGGACAGACGCCATAAAACAGATCAAAATTCCAAACCGGCAACAATGGACGAAATTCGTAATGGCCTGAAAAATGAATCATGGGTTACGCCAGCTTATGGCGGTGCGGTTCAGGCTTTGAAGGGATCAAAGAATCCAAAACGTACGCTTGAGATACTCACTCATCCTGAAAGTGAAAAATATCCTTATCCGGTTGCGAAACCTGTTGGCGAACTTACACTGCATTGGCCGCAGGATTTGAATAATTTGAAAATCACGCAAAAGCTGACTATTGAAGACGGCATAGTGGATATTGTCTGTCAGTGGCCTGACGGCGAAAAAATGACAATCGAATGCTTTATACATCCCGAACTCAATGTGCTGATTGTTAATTGGAAGTTGACCGGTTTTCATACAGGTTCGCCGCAGCCTTTCTTCAAGGCTTCGCCACTTTGGCTTAGTTTATATCGCTGGCCTGATCCGACGATCGAAGAATTCAGTCAGCGTTGGATGAATGAATATAATTGTCCGATGTATAAAGGTGGTTTGGATGTTGAAGCGCCCCCTTTGCCTCCGCCGCAGGTTGTTAATCATAAGGAACTTCCGGTTATCGAGCAGAAATTTTATCCTGAACCGACTTTCCCGAAAGGATTTAAATATTGGTTTGGCTGCATTTCAAATCAATTTGTGGAACCAACCGATACTGGTGTTCTTAAAGAAGCGAGACTTTTTATTTCACCTGTGAGAGCACAAAAATTCGAAGATGTTTGCGAATTTATGACTATCGATCAGCAGTTAAGAGATGGCACCTTGGATTATCCGCAGGCAAAAGTATATCAGGGTTGGGCTGCGATTGCGGTTACGACCAGCAGTGATAAGGGCGGCCCGGAGCAGGAATTTGCGAGAATAAAAAAATTGCTCAAAAATAAACCTGAAACTGTTGTTGCAAATTGGAGAAAAGAATGCGTTGAGACAAGCCAAAAATTCTGGTCGGCGTCGAGAGTTCAGATAAGCGAAAAGATGCTCGAAGAATTATGGTATGTGCATCTTCATATAAGCAGATGCTTATATCGCAAGGGAACTATCCCGCCGGGTTTATTTATGCCGAGTACAATTTATGATTATTCTTTGTGGCACGGCGATTATCATACGAACTATAATATACAGCAGTGTTTTTGGGGCTTTTTGACCGCAAATCATCCAGAACTTGATGAAGCTTATTTCAAGATTATGGATTTTCACAATTATATAGGCAAAAAAATCGCGAAAGATTATTGCGGCACACGCGGCACATTTATCCAGATAAGCGGTTATCCTCTTTTTGCGAAAGATGACCCGATTGGAACTGGTTGTATGGGAAGAATGCCGTATATGACAGGCTGGGCTCCTGAAATTTTCTGGTTCCATTATTTGTATACTGCCGATAAAAAATTTCTGCGTGATACCGCATATCCTTTCATAAAAGATTGTGCTTTATTCTATACTGATTTCCTTACGCTTGGCGAAGATGGGCTTTATCATTCATTTCCGTCCTGCTGGGGCGAGGAAGGTTATGACGGTACGATGGAAAAGAATTTTGATGCTCTCCAGACGATGCTTTATGCTGATTCTTCGATGAGAATGGCGATTGAGGCGGCTAAGATTCTGAATATCGATCATAATTTGCAGAAGGATTGGCAGGAAAGAATTGACAATCTGGCACCGGGCAAAGGTGAGAGTGAATGGCGGCCAATAAAGGAAAGCGAAGAAGAACGGCATCAGAAATTTAATTTTCCTGTTTTTCTACCGGGCGAAAATTATCGCTTCCCGAATAAATGGAAATTTGCGCAGCGCTGGTGGGGCTGGATGGATAAACTGACGATTTCGTGGATACGCGATGTTCGCGGCGGACAGTTTGTGCCGGATAAAGATTTTTCAGAGTTGCTGAAAGTTCTGCGAAGATGGCGGCATCCGAATGGTTTAATGTGGCCGATGCCGGTGAGATATTATGGCAGGCCTGGCGGTTGGACAGAGATTCTTGGGATTATTCAACCTCTTCAGGAAATGATGCTGCAAAGCTGGGATAAAGTTATTCGTGTTTTTCCTGTTTGGCCCAAAGGTGTAAAGGCTGCATTTGAACAGCTTAGAGCTGAAGGCGCGTTTTTGATTTCCGCCGAATTTGACGGCAAAAAAATTGCTGATGTAAAAATTAAAAGCATCGTTGGCAATGTGTGTACTTTTGCCAATCCCTGGTTTGGCAAAAAAGTTGCTGTAATTAACATAAAAACTAAAAAAATCATTTTGAAAAGCGAAAATGAAATTTTGACGTTCAATACAAAACCACAGATGGAATATGGCTTAAGGGTTGTGAAATAGAAATGCGTAAACATAATTGCAAACTTGTGCCAAGACTTTTACTGCCGCGTTGGGAAATTAAGAAAAACGCTGAAAATATGATCCGCTTTTGCCGTGAGATTGGCGCAGATGAAATGATGGTTTTTCCAGTCAGCCAGTTTGTTGCTGCTAATCCGCCAATCACAGATAAAACACTATATAAAGAAGCGCAAAAGACAAGACAGCTTCGAAAACGCGCTGCGGCTTTCGGAATTAATGTAATTATTAATGATTTCTTTTTTATGGGCGAAGACCTTTCGTTCGAAAATCCGCGAAAACAAAAATTTTTGTGGGCGGTTGATATTACCGGGCAGGAAACTAAAGGTTATCGCTGCATATTGGCGGATGAAACAAAGAAAGCAGCCGCAAAAGAGCTTGTTGCTCTTGCAAGCAGCGGAGTAGATAAAATTTTCCTCGATGATGAAACGCATTATGACTGGAAGCCGATGGCGACTGGTAATGAGGCGCTGCATTTTTGTTTTTGTGATGCGCATATTAAAGAATTTTCAAATCGCATTGGTAAAAAAATCACACGCGAGGCATTGGTAAAGAAATTGCAGTCAAATAAACCTGCGGATGTAGCCATAAGAAAAGAATGGCTGGCATTTAAACGTGATACATTCCTGGATTTTGTAAATTATTGCCGATTGAAGGTGCACGAAAAATATCCGAACGTGCGGTTGGGGCAGATGACTACTTTCACGCACCTGACAGCGTGGGACGGAGTTACATTTGCTGAACATCTGAATGCGTGGGCAGGCGGTTTGCAGCCGCTTTGCAGACCGGCGCAGGGTTGGTACGGCGATCATATTCGTACGGGTTTGCCGATGGCACTTGCTCAAACGATGTGGACGATGCATTGTCTGCCGGCTAATACGGAAATTTACAGTGAAGTCGATTGGGGTGCACCGTGGACTCAATTTGACAGCTCGGCAAGAATGTCCGCCGATTTGCAGATTAAAGCTAATCTGATGCTGAATATTAAAACGCATAGTCTTTTGTATCTTGGCGAAGGGCCTGAAGATGAATTTATACAGGCAAGATTGACAAGACAAATTAAAAAGAGCCGGGCGCTTTTCGATGGTGTCGCAAAATACTTACCCGCAAACACCCGCAGGGTTGGAGTGCAATTTTATATGTCTGAAAAATTGGGACTTGCATTTCCAATGAAACGCCGCGGCAGAGAAGGCGATTTGGCCGATCCTTACGCGCTGACGGGTGAGGGCTGGGGATTGCCGCCGTGGATGAAGGCATTTAGGTGCTTGGCGAGAAGCGGCGTTGCTATGACGTTTGATGAAAGCGATGTTGCCGTTCTTACTGGCGGAATGATACCGCTGTTGAAAGATAAGATTGAAAATATTCTTGAGACAAAAAATTTAATAATAGATGCGGGGGCTGTACAGGATCTCAAAGCGATGGGCATGTTAAAACAGTTCGGGCTTGATACCGCCACCGAATATAAATTCACACGTAATGAAAGATTGACGAATGATCCTTTCAATGGCGATGCAAAAGGCCAAGTTGTGCCGACCGGCAGAATTATTCCGCCTGAAAGACTTTTTCCGCTGAAAACGATAGAGCAGAATTTTGTCAAACATCGTGTTTTGAGTGAAATAGTTAATTGCAGTTTGAGAGTTGATGGTGCAGCTATTTTACTTTGCGAAAGGAAGGATAAAGGCAATAAAGCGTGTTTCTTGTCTTATTATCTTAGCGATGAAATGGCTTGGGGGTTTGGTATTCGCAAACAACAATGGGGGCATATCCTTAACTGGCTTGGCAATGGTAAATATGTTCAGCCGGTATGGATTGATAATGCGTGCGATGTTTGGCCGATTGCGTACAAAGTTGATGGAGACAGCCGAATGTGGGTTGGCTTTATTAACTTTGGACACGATGAAGTTAATGATGCGATATGCTGGATTTCGTCTGATGCTAAAAAAAATATTAGCTTTATAAATGCAAAAGGAAAATTGCAGCAGATTCCAAAGAAATATATTCAAAAACGAAATAGAAAAATCGGAATTACTTTTGCGGGAGAACACGCCGTAAAGCCGTTGGATGTCCAGTTATTCGTGATAGATTGAAAGTATATTTTTAAGAAGCGGGAAAATTTATGAATATGAGTTTTTTAGATTTAGCCATTGTAATTGGTTTTCTGATTTTTGTAATAGCGATGGGATACCGTACAAAAAAGTACGCGGGTAATGTCGCTAACTTTCTTGCAGCAGGCCGATGTGCCGGCAGATATTTGATCGCGGTTGCCGGGGGGGTCGCAGGATGGGGCGCTATCAGTGCTGTTGCGGCATTTGAGATGTATTATCGCGGCGGGTTTTCTATCCAGTGGTGGTTTTTGCTGATGATGGTTGCAAACCTTATCGCAAGTCTTTCCGGCTGGATTATCTATCGGTTTCGTCAGACCCGCGCATTAACCGTCGCTCAATTTCTTGAACAGCGATACAGCAGACGGTTTCGTATTTTCGCAGGTATTCTTTGCTGGTTTTCCGGTATTATGAATTTCGGATTATTCCCGGCCGTAGGCGCTCGCTTTTTTGTATATTTCTGCGGATTGCCTGAAACGGTTTCTCTTGCCGGTCTTAATATTTCAACATACGCGATCATAATGTTTGGCCTTCTAACGCTTGTTCTATATTTGCTTTTTACCGGCGGTCAGATCGCGGTCATTGTTACCGATTTCTTTCAGGGACTTTTCTGTAATATAATTTTCATTATTCTAATGGTTGCGCTTGCAGGAGTTTTCACCTGGTCGCAAATAACGGAAGCATTGAATATGGCTCCACAAGGTCAATCGATGATTCATCCATTTGAAGCGGCTAAAACGCCCGACTTTAATATGTGGTTTTATATCATTGGCTTTTTCTCTTTGTTTTATACCTGGGTAGTCGGCGGCGGAACACAGGGCTTTGAAGTAGCCGCGATTAATCCTCATGAAGCGCGAATGGGAAAAATTCTTAATAACTGGCGTGCGATCGCACAGCAGCTTATCCTAATCATTTTGCCGTTATGTGCGTTTACATTCCTGCGTCATCCAGATTTTGCCAATTTCGCTGAAAAGGCAAATGCGCTCATTGCCAATGTTCACGGCCACGGTGCAGTCGAAACTGAAACATTACAAAAGCAAATGGCTGTGCCGATTGCGATGAGCATATTTCTGACAAAAGGATTAATCGGTGCTGTATGTGCGATTATTCTGGCTGCTTTTATCGCCAACCACCAAAGTTATATGCATTCCTGGGGTATTATATTTATTCAGGATGTAGTGATGCCTCTGTACAAAAAACCGCTCACCCCAAAACAGCATATCAATCTTCTGCGATGGTCGATCCTTGGAGTTGCGGTGTTTATTTTCTTATTCGGTTTGATTTATCGTCAGAATGAATATTTGCTGATGTTTATGGTGTTTACAGGAACGATTTATCTCGGCGGCGCCGGTGCTGCTGTTATCGGCGGGCTTTATTGGAAACGAGGTACAACCGCAGGCGCGTGGACAGCGATGATTTTCGGCCTGATCATTGCTTTTGCAGGTCAAATTATTCGCCGAATCTGGCCGGAGTTTCCTCTGAACAGCAACTGGGTATTCGCTATCGCAATCGCGGGATGCAGTTTTCTTTACGTTGTTGTCTCACTGTTGGGCAAAAAACAAGTTGATATGGATCAACTGCTTCACCGCGGCAAATACGCAATTTCGGATGACGCAGTTGCACTGGATAAAACACCCGTAACAGGGTTAAAAGCACTTATTGCAATGGGACCAGAATTTACGTTTTGGGACAAAGTTGTGTATCTATCCAGTATAGGCTGGACGCTTCTTCTTTGTGCCGTATTCGTAATCGGAACAATATTGAATTTCGTCTTTAAAGTACAGACGCAAACATGGACAAAATTCTGGTGGGTTTATATTCTTGTTATGTTTGTGCTTAGTGTTCTTACAACAATTTGGTTCATTGTTGGCGGCATACGTGATTATGTGAAGATGTTCGCTTTGCTGAAGGTTCGCAAAAGTGATGAGCGTGATGACGGCAGAGTATTTGAACATCTTGGACAGGATAAAGAAAAAAATGAAAAGGTTTCTGCGGCTGATTAAATGATGATGACCTCAAAAGAAAGAATGTTAAGATCGCTTAATCTTGAAAAGCCAGATAGATTGCCGGCTACAATTCATCAATGGCAGCAGTATCATCTTGATACTTTTATGCACGGAGTTGATGCTTTAACAGCTTTTAAAACAGTAGGGCTTGACGCAGCTATACAATATTTCGAAGCTATGGGACAATTTTGGATTCCAAACGCTGAAAAGTATATCGTTCAAAGTTCTCAATGGCACGAAGAAATTGAGGTTATCAATCCTGACCCGTTAAATAAATTACTTCATCATACGATCAAGACTCCTGAAGGTAATTTAACTTATAAGACAGGCGGTAATCTAACAACAACGTGGATTACAGAATATCTCGTGAAAAATGATGAAGATATAAATCTCATAGATAAATATATGCCGGTCGCGAAACTTAATAAAAAAGCAATCTCGAAGACTTATGACGAGATTGGTGATTCCGGGATTTTGAGAGGCTTTGTATGGGGTGATCAGGCAGGATGCTGGCAGCACGCATGCTGTCTTATGGATGTCAATCAGTTAATAATGGAAGCGATTGATAAGCCTGACTGGGTACATAAATTTATGAGAATTTTGCTTAAGAAAAAACTCGTTTTCATCGAAGAATCTCTCAAGGGAGCCAAATTTGATTTAATAGAAACCGGCGGAGGCGCCAGCAGTGATACATTGATTTCGCCGAAATTGCATCAGGAGTTTTGTATGCCTTATGACAGACAGATACATCGTGCTCTTCACGGTATCGGGCATAAAAGCACATATCATACCTGCGGCGGAATGAAAAATATTTTGGATTTGATAATACAAAATGAAACAGATGCCTCTGAAACATTATCACCTTGTGGTACCGGCGGCAATATAACAGATCCGCAAAAAGTTAGAAACGCATACAAGGGCAAAGTCGCAATGATCGGAGGAATGGATCAGGTTAACATTCTTACTTTTGGAAAGCCTGAAGAAATTAGAAAAGAAGTAAAACGATTGTTTGATGGATTTGGAAAAGATGGCGGCTACATTATGTCAGCAAGTGATCATTTCTTCGATACGCCTGTTGAAAATTTAAAAGCATACGCCAGTGCAGCGAAAGAGTGTGTTTATTAATGACCTCAAGAGAATTGGTTAAAAAAACGTTGAAATTTGAAAAGCCCGACAGGATTCCGCGGCATTTATGGACTCTTCCGTGGGCTTATGATAACTTTTTGCACGAGCTTGCGGATTTGCAGAAGAAATTTCCTGATGATATTTGCGTTGCTCCTTCGTATCTAAAGCAAACACTCCCGACAAAAGGCGAACCGTATGCGGAAGGAATATACGTCGATGAATGGGGCTGTGTTTTTGAAAATAAACATCGAGGTATTATTGGCGAAGTTAAAGAACCTTTGATTTCTTCGTGGAATGATTTGGATAAAATCAGAATTCCTGAAGAATTATTTAGTGTTGATATCAAACAAGTGAATTCTTTCTGTAAATCGACTGATTTGTTCGTACTCGCAGGCGGAGGGATGCGGCTGTTTGAAAGATTACAGTTCATCAGAAGAACTGACAATCTGTTTATGGATATTGCGGAAGAATCAACATATTTTTATGAGTTGGTAAATATTGTTCATCAATTTAACTTGAAGCAGTTGGAAATATGGATGAAAACCGATGTTGATGCCGCGATGATAAGCGATGATTGGGGCTCACAGCGATCGCTGTTGATTGCGCCTGACACCTGGCGAAAAATCTTTAAACCGCTTTATAAAGAATATTTCGATATTGCGCACCATAATGGCAAATTTATGTTTATGCACTCGGACGGGTATATTAAAGATATTTTACCGGATTTGATCGAGATAGGCCTTGATGCGATCAATAGTCAGATTTTCTGTATGGATGTTGCGGAACTTGGCAGAAAGTTTAAAGGCAAGATAACTTTCTGGGGTGAGATAGACCGTCAGAATATTCTTCCTCAAGGAAAAACTGACGAAGTTATTAAAGCCGTGGAATTAGTAAAGTCATCAATGTATCAAAATGGCGGCGTGATAGCGCAATGTGAGTTTGGGCCTGGAGCAAAGCCTGAAAATGTTTATACGGTTTTTGAAATATGGAACAAGAATTAACGATGATAACACAGAATGAACGCCAGGTTTTACGTGGATTGGCACAAAAAGTTGCCGAAATCGCCGCTTTACCAATACAAGGCAGACGCGTTAATTTATGGCGGTGCTTTAATTCACTTATGCCCAAGCGTCCAATGGTTTTAGCATATCCTGAAGGCGGATGGCGTGATTTGATACCGGAAAAAATGGTCGTCTGTCAAAATCCGATTCTGCGTGAATGGGAGTTGGTGCTTCGAAAAAAGATTTACCAATTTGAAAATATTCACGATGATCAGCCTGTAACAGAGTTTTTTGATATCGGATGGGTTGTTGATTTTGGAGACTATGGGTTTAAAGAAGAAGATTTGCGTACATCTGATTTAGGCTCTTTTACGTGGAATCCTCCGATTAAAACCTACGACGATGTAAAAAAATTACACATTCGGCAAATGCAAATTGACCGCAACGAAACTTTACGTCGAGTCGATATGGCAAAAGAACTTTTTGGCGATATCCTGAAGGTAAGAGTGCATGGGCCGCTTTGGTGGTCGCTGGGTATGACTGAAAAGCTGATTAAACTTCGCGGCCTTGAGCAGGTTATGATGGATATGTATGATAATCCTCAACTTCTGCACGATATTATGAAATTGCTTCAGGAAGACACAATAAAGATGATTGAGGCCTGTGAGAAGGAAAAAATTCTTTCCGGCAACTCCGGGCCGGATGATTTTGTCGGTTCTGCCGGCGTTGGTGCGATAAATGAGTTGCCGGCGCCCAATTTTGAGGGAAATATCAGGATACGCGATATGTGGGTTCTTGGTGAAAGTCAGGAACTTGTCGGCGTTGGGGCGGATCAATTTTATGAATTTGCGCTTCAGTATCAAATTCCAATTTTAAAGCGTTTTGGATTGATTTGTTATGGCTGCTGCGAACCGCTTGATAATAAATTTGATTTGATTATTAAGCATCTGCCGCGATTAAGACGTGTTTCTGTTTCGCCGTGGTGCAATAGGGAAATCGCTGCCGAAAAACTTGCCGACAGGTATATCTATTCCTGGAAGCCGAATCCTTCTGATATTTGCGGCCCAAACGTCGATTATAGTTTCATGGAAAACCAAATTAAAGAAACGCTGCAAATCGCAAAAGGCTGTTGTATTGAAATTATAATGAAAGATACGCATACATTTAATGGTGATGCGCAAAGAATAACTACGTGGAGTCAGATCGCTTCACGAATAGCAAAGGAAAGCGTTAGATAAATTTATGAATCCAGCAATTGATTTTTATGAATCTGTAGTGAACAAGACTGTGATTTTGGCCGATGATTTTTACGGCTCCGATACCTATAAACTCTATGCACATAGAGATACGCTGCATAGTTTTACAAAAGCGTTTGGCGTTCCGCAGCCGAGATTTTGCTGCTTCTGCGACGATGTGATCGGCGCAGATTTTTCGTTAAGTAAAATCCCAAACGATAATAAAAAGAAGGGCAGAT
>Ga0154577_1014_pt5 | contig 21917 bp, 24 predicted proteins | sample RifGroF2_FD_116006 | JGI IMG/M metagenome (GOLD analysis project Ga0154577, IMG submission 116006) | Planctomycetes bacterium GWF2_42_9
CTAGAGCAAAACAATTAATATGAGGAATAAAAATGGGAACATTCATTTGGAGTGCTAAAGATGAATCTGGAGAGACGGTGGCCAGGGAAGTGACTGCCGTCAATGTGGAGGAATCCCGGAAAATCCTGCTTTCTTTGGGATATACAGATATTAAATTAATTTCTGAAGAAATTTCAAATCTTGCGTTTGAAGATAAGAATTTTAAAATCTCTCCAAAAGATGTTGTTACATATATGGGGGAGCCAAAACCGACTTTTTTGGAAACATTTGTTGACAGCATAAAGGAGACGCAGACTTTTTGCATAGCGGTAATTATTTTTACAATAATAGTATATTATCGTACTCGCATTATTTTAACCGTAGTAATTGGAATTGCCATTCTGTTAATATGGCCGATATTTCGACTTTGGCTTATGCAGCCGCTAATTTGTTATAAGAAATTAAATAAAGCCAAGGAGTGGCGCAGATGGCGTGAAGTAATGTATTATGTAAAAAAATTAGAATCCATTAAATTCAATCCGATCAAAATACCTTTGAAGGAAATAATGAGATTAAGATCGCAAGCATTAGCAGGAATAGGGAGGATGCCGGAAGCTATGGCCGAATTTGAAAAATTTCGTGACTTGCCTGACGTACCGGAATGGGTTTCAAAATTGGCTTTAGCAAATATTTATGATATCAACAAGGATTATGATAAAGCTATTGAATGTGGATGGGAAGCACTCAAAGATAAACAAACGCCAATAATTTATATGGAATTGGTGATTCGGCTTTTAAAATATAGGAAAGAAACAGTAAAATCGAAAGAGCTTTTTAGTAAAGTGGACCCAAATTTACTGCCCTCTATTATACAGCCGTTTTATCATGGTACTCGAGGAATTCTTGCATACATGGAAAATGATTACGCGCTGGCAAAAAGTAAACTTGAGTTATCACTTGGTATGATGGTAAAAGCACGACATCAGGTTTTCATGGATGCTAATATTTGTATTGCAAAGGCTTTTCTTTCATGTGTGTATGCCAAATTAGGTGATATAAATAAAGCAAAACATTTTTTTTTAGAGGCTGAAAAATATCTCATAGCGGCAGATGAAACATTATTGATCAATGAATGCACACAAGCATTGGGTTTGATAAAATAAATACAAATTAATCGAAATTTATCTTTAGTGCCGAACTTATATCTGTTGTAAGGTTGGCTTCTTATTCTTCCGGCTGTGTCCAAAGCCAATTATTCGCGAAAACAAGATAATCCAAAAAATCCACATTGCTGTCTCTATCCATATCTGCTTTCAACAATGATTCCGCATTAAGCCAAACTTCGCCGAGCAGCATTAAATCAGCATAGTTTACTATGTCGTCATTATTCAAATCCGCGATATTGCCTATTTGCGAATCAGACATACTCGCCTGATTTGTTCCGCCGTAAGCGCCCAGATTGATTCTTTTACCGTGCGGCCAAAGTTCGTTACGCCAATCGGAATAAAAATCGCCCGCGTCAATGCACGGACTTGTAAGTTCGTCATAAACCCACGCATTTCCATTCCATCTGCCGACAGACGATTTAAGACGAAAATCGTTATTGGCGGCATCAGCAAAATGCGGGTCTGTATTCATAACTTCCAATCCCCAGAAGCCACCCTCTACATCTGAATATTGAACGGTGAGAGGGCTTGTATCGTCTGGTAAAATGCCGCCGATTTGCGGATTGGTTGGCGCATCATTTTGCCAGAGTATCGAATTAAAAATTTGCGGATAAGGATTAGCGATACGAATGCCGCCTGCCTGAACAGCCGCGTGATTATTATAAAACGTGCAGTTTATAGTGCCTGGCGTGCATTTGCTGATATATATTCCGCCGCCCTGAGCAGATGCGTAGTTCTGATTAAATACACAGTTGTTTACAACCATATCGCATAGGTTAATAAACACCGCTCCGCCATTGGTTGAACTGTTATCTTTGAAAGTGCAGCCGCTGATTCCTGTTCCGCTGTTATAGCAGAATATTGCGCCGCCCAAATCATCGCTTCCATTATTGATGAATGTGCAGTTTTGGATTATCGGCATAACAGTATCGCAGTAAATTGCGCCGCCTGCGGAGTAAGAATTGCCGTCAGAGCAAAGTTCTGTGGGAGCGTAGCCGTTGATAATTGTAAAACCTTCTATGACGGATTCGTAAGATTCACCCGATGCGAATTTAAACGCGCGGTGAGGCTCGGATTGGCTCGCGGCACAATCGATGATAACATTTTCAGAACCGCTCAAAATCAGATTCTTGCCGCCGAAAGTTACGTCGCGATTTCCTGTTCCGCTGTATGTTCCTGCTGATACGATGATTTTATCGCCTTCAACTGCCGCATTTACAGCTTCCTGAATTGTGGCGTGGTATGTCGAACGGGTTTGATTAAAAATCGTCTGTGAATATGCAAAGCAATGAATTTGGCAGAGCAGCACAAACGAAAAGAAAAATCGCAGTTTCATATAAATCTCCTATTTTTTAAAGTATGGAACAACTCAAAACCATTCGAAAATAATAAATTCATCTTAATTTAGAAAACATAGGGGGAATACACTATTGCGTCATAAGAAAAGAGCCGAAAAAATAATTGTACAAAAAAGAACAATGCAAAATCAGGCAGGAATCTTTAGCGTTGCACTTTTTGTTTTTTTGCCTTATACTTATACAAGAGTAACTTAGATGTTTATTTACGAATTAATAATTATAACTTTGATGTTGGCTTTGAACGCGGTCTTTGCCGCGTACGAGATGGCGCTTGCGTCTGTAACTCCCTCTCGGCTTGAGGTTCTGCTTGGCGAGCATAAAAAGGGCGCTGCCGAAGCCATTTTCATGAAGAATCGCATAGAAGCGAGCCTTGCGATAATTCAGCTTGGAATCACTTTGGCCGGTGCTTTTGCCGCGGCAACAGGCGGCGCGGGTATCGGCGATGTTTTAACGCCGTATCTTGTAAAACATCTTGGTATCCACACTTTTCTCGCTGAAATTCTTTCGCTTGTCTTTTTAATAATTCCATATACATTTCTCGTTATGGTTTTCGGTGAGCTTGTTCCTAAAATGCTTGCAATTCAAAACAAGGAAAGGGTCGTTCTGCTGCTTTCGCCCAGTATGAAGCGACTTTCTGCGATAGCAAATCCTATAATTTCCGTAATTGAGGGAATTGTTAAAAAATTAGTGAGCCTGGTAACGCATTTGAGTCCATTAAAAGGCATCGAGAAAACTCACGGCTTTTACGATTTCAGAGCCGCCGTTTCACTCGCTCGCGCGTCAAAACTTCTCAACGCCCGACAGGAAAAAATTGTATTGTCCAGTGCGCTGCTTTCACAAAGGCCGGTACGCGATATTATTATTCCCGAATCCGATATCGCAATGATCTGGATGGAAGATACTCTTATGAATGCTCTTGTAAAGGCTCATCTCGATATGCACACGCGTTTTCCGGCATGCAGAGTCAAAGACGACCCGCAAACCATCGAAGGCTACATAAATTTCAAAGATATTGTTTATGCCCTTAAAGTCCGGCCAAACGACCCGTCTTTAAAAGGCATTGTGCGAACGATTAAAAAAATCGAAGGCGAAAGCACTATTTCACACGCCCTCGAAAAAATGATTCAGGAAAAGCTGCATATCGCGATCGTTACCAACGAAGACGGCAAAATTCTCGGAATGGTTACGCTCGAAGATATTCTCGAAGAGCTTGTCGGAGAAATTGAAGATGAATTCGACTATCTGCCGACGCACATCAGCTCCTGCGGTTCCGATTGCTGGATTATGGGCGGCGGTCTGCCTATGACGCGCGTATATTCCACAATGGGAAGAAAATACGATGATCTGGAATCAGTGAAAGTACCGACCCTTAATGAGTGGATCCTGCAAAAAGCACATCACACCCTCGAAGGAGGGGAAGTGATTGAAGATGACGGAATTCGTGTCGTTGTAAGAAAATTCAGACGCAAAAAAGTTTCAGAAGCGCTTGTCGGCTTAAAACCCAGTTAAAGCGTTCCTTCGGTACTGTAATCATCGAAGCGGTACATTTCCGCGTTTTCCAGAAAATACTGCGGCTTTTCAACAAAGCTGTAAATATTCTCGAGCATAATATAATGTCTGTGCTCCATTTCCGCCAGTTTAAGAAAAGTATCTTTCTGATTCACATCGCCAACTTCCTGTGCTTTCTGACGGTAAAACATTTCGCTTTCAATTTCCAACTGACGTGCTTTCTTGTAAACCGTTACTTCGTCCATTTTAAAATTGAATTCACCGGTTTTTTTTCGCATAGAATCGAAAATCTTTTTTGCGTCATTCAAAATATCGCTTGGCGGAATCTCGGCGATTTCGTTATTGTGCATTGCCTCAATCGCCGTGTAATGACTTGTTTCCTCGTTCGCGAGCATTACAAAAATCTTATGCAAACCTTCATTTTCTGTTTCTTCTGATAATTTTCGGTAATTTTCTTCGCTTATTTTTTCTTTTTCTTTCGCGAATTCAAAAATATCCATATTTATTCCTCCTGTTCGGTATCGATTTTCATAATCATTTGACCTGTTCTTATTTCATCGCCTTTGTGAATGTCAATTTCTGAAATCTTGCCCTTAATAGGCGAAGGCACTTCAAATGTCGCCTTCTCCGTTTCGAGTTCGATTAGCGATTGCTCTTCATCGACGGTATCGCCGACATCAACAAGCACATCTATAACCTGACCAGTATCGACATTATCAGAAATCTTCGGCAGTGTTACTTCTTTAATCATTATCTGTTCCTTAAATGCTTATGGGGTTAATTTTTTTTGCATCTATATCAAAATCTTTAATTGCCTCTGCAACAACCGCAATCTCTATTTTTTTATCCATCGCAAGTCCCTGCAAAGCCGCCAGCGTAATGAAACGCCAGTCGACTTCAAAATAATTTCGCAATTCGGCTCTGCCGTCGCTTCTACCGAAACCATCCGTACCAAGAGGCATCATTCTGCCAGGCAGCCATCGCGCGATTGAGTAGGGCAGTGCACGCAGATAATCGCTTGCCGCAACAAAAACCGCGTCCTCATTTTCAAAGCACTGCTGTATATAGCAGCGTTTCGGCTCATTGAGCGGATTTAGCATATTCAGCCTTTCAGTTGAAAATCCATCGGTGTAGAGCTCTTTAAAGCTGGTAACGCTCCAAACTTCCGCCGCGATACCGTATTTTGACTCAAGAATATTCTGTGCTTTGATTGCTTCGTTAATTATTGCTCCACTTGCGAGAAGAATTGCTTTTTTACCGATATTTCCGTCCGATACGCTCTTAAATTTATACATTCCCTTGATAATTCCTTCGCTCACATTCTGCGGCATCTCCGGCATTGCTGGCATTTCATAAAATTCATTCAGAATTGTAAGATAGTAAAAAATATTTTCCTGCTTTTCGTACATTCTCTGAATACCATCACGAATAATTACCGCGACCTCATAAGAGAACGCCGGGTCGTACGCTTTCATATTCGGAACCGCATACATAAAATGATGACTGTGTCCGTCCTGATGCTGCAATCCTTCGCCTGAAAGTGTAGTCCTGCCAGCGATTCCACCCAGCAGAAAACCTCTTGCCATACTATCCGCCGCCGCCCAAATCAAATCGAACATACGCTGACATCCGAAAATGGAATAGAAGAAATAAAACGGAATCATATTTATTCCGTGCGTCGCGTAAGCTGTTCCTGCCGCGATAAACGACGACATTGAACCGGCTTCCGTTATGCCCTCTTCCAGAATTGCTCCGTTTTTCAACTCTTTATAATAAAGCAAACTCTCTTTATCGACCGGCTCGTATAGTTGTCCCAGCGGCGAATAAATGCCAACTTGCCTGAAAAGAGTTTCCATTCCGAAAGTTCTCGCCTCATCAGGTACGATCGGAACAATCAAATTTCCAACATCTTTATTTTTGAGCAGTTTGGAAAGCAGCCTGACCGTTGCCATAGTAGTTGCTTCCTGTCGTTTGCCGGAGCCTTTCAAAAATTCATTAAAAATAGAATCCGGCAGCGACGGCAGTGGCTTAACTTCAACTTTCCGCTGCGGAACATATCCGCCCAAATCTTCGCGCAGTCTTCGCAGGTATTTCATTTCTTCGCTTTGCTCATTAGGCCGATAGAAGGGCGTTTCCGCGACCTCTCCATCCGGCACAGGAATTCCGAATCTGCTGCGAAATTCAAGTAGTTCCATTTCGTTCAATGTTTTTTGCTGATGTGTAATATTTCTGCCTTCACCTGCTTCGCCCAGGCCGTAGCCTTTAATCGTCTGTGCAAAAATAACCGTCGGCGAACCTTCGTTTTCGATAGCCGCTTTATACGCCGCGTAAACTTTTAGCGGATCGTGTCCGCCGCGATTAAGTTTTTCAATTTGCTCATCCGAATAATTTTTCACCAAATCGAGCAAATAAGAATCAGTGCCGAAAAAATCTTTACGGATATAATCCCCTGATGAAACCGCATATTTCTGAAATTGGCCATCAGGAATTTGTTCCATTCGTTTAACGAGCAAACCTTCCGTATCTTTCTCAATAAGCGGATCCCAATCGGAACCCCAAATAACTTTAATCACATTCCAGCCCGCGCCTGCGTAAATTGATTCCAGTTCCTGAATAATTTTTCCATTTCCCAGCACCGGCCCGTCGAGTCTTTGCAGATTGCAGTTGACGACGAAAATCAGATTATCGAGTTTTTCTCTTGCCGCTACGCAAAGAGCGCCGAGGCTTTCCGGCTCATCCATTTCGCCATCACCCAAAAACACCCAGATATTCTGATCGCTCGGCTCTTTAACTCCTCTATTTTCGAGATACTTGTTGAATCGTGCCTGATAAATCGCCATAAGCGGCGAAAGCCCCATTGATACCGTTGGAAACTGCCAGAAATCGGGCATTAGTCTCGGATGCGGATACGAAGGCAGGCCTCCTTTAGGGTTTAATTCTCTTCTATAATTTTCCAGATCGAACCCTGAAATTCTGCCTTCAAAAAAAGCGCGCGCATAAATGCCGGGCGAAGCGTGCCCCTGAAAATAAATTATATCGCCGGGCTGCTTTTCATTTTTTGCCCTGAAAAAATGATTGAATCCTACCTCGTAGAGTGTCGCCGCCGATGCGTAAGTTGAAATATGTCCGCCGATGCCGTGCATTTCTCTGTTGGCACGCACAACCATCGCCATCGCGTTCCACCGAATTATGTGTTTGATTCTTTTTTCAAGTTCGCGTCTGCCCGGATAGGGCGGCTGTTGATTTGCCGGAATTGTATTAATATAAGGTGTAGTTCCCGGCCTGCGCGCGGTTATACCGAGTTTTTGCGCATAGATTTGCAGTTGTTCGAGTGAATTCTTTACCGCCGATGGCCCCTGATGAAAATAAACATCATCTAGCAAATGCTTCCATTCCTTAATTTCGGATTCGAGAAGTTTTTGATTTTTATCTGCCATAATTTAAGCATTTCGATCCGAAATAATTATTTATTCAAGATACACACAGCTTTTGGTAAATTAAGTTTTAACGCAACCGATTCGCTAACAGTAAATTCATATTCGCCTCCAGCAGGGCCGATGAAACCTGCGGTAATATCCTGCCCAAGACAAATACAAATACACGAACCGTGGCTTGCCAAAAGAACACCGCCATTTTTAATAGTTGAAGTTTTAATAATTCCGTCCGTAACGAATTGCGATAGATGCTTATATTCCGTGTCCGATTGCGGATATCTGCGGAACAGCATATTATATAAATTAATCGAAAGTGCGAGCGTATAAGGCCCGTGAAATCCTTCGTTATCAAGCATCGACGCCGCCCACATAATATCTTCCGCCGCTGCGCCGATATCGTCCCACGATTTTAGATTCATTGTTTGACAGCCGCTGGTATTTAATAAGCCATTCAATTTGATCGCAGACAAACCATTAAATATAAGATTATCTTCCTGTTCTGCGACAGCAATCGCGGCCTTAGCTGCATTACATAAATTTATCGGAGTACCTGTTTCTTCGTAAGCTGCAATATCTCTGACCGAAAGTTTGAAACCGCTTTGAATTAAAGTCAAAGGTGTCCAGCAGCTTGTCGATAATTTCACGCCCGGAGTATTTTCTTCAATTATACAATCGTTAGTTGGTATAGCTTTTATTCCAAGCCCCATAGGCTCTTGCGCGGTGATTATTTTTCGTGCGCTCATTCTTGTTTTTGCGGCTGCGATTACGGTATGATCGATTAACTGCCATAGTTTTTCGCTGATTGGTGCGTCGCCCCGATTTAAATGTTTTTCAGACATTTGCTGCCTTTCATATATGCGGCTTTAAATTCCCAACAGTTGCAATATTGGAAACTGCCTTAGTATTATTATTGTCATTGTCATTTTTCCCCGCCATTTCATCAACCTCTTTCGCACCCTCGGCGAGCAACTCTTCTTCATCGTCCACCAGGAGATTCAGCAGCCGCTGAAATTCGCCCGCGTGCACACGTTCCTCATTCGCGATGTCGAGCAAGACCTTTTTCGCAAGTTCGTTATCTGTCGCATCTGCGTGAGCGGTGTATGCGTGCGTCGCCTCTTCCTCGGCCGCTAAATCAAGGCGTATCGCCCGTACCAGTTCAGAATGTGTCATTTTACGTGGCACAATACCGCTGAATGGATTTAGAAATTCAGGCATTGCTCATTTCCTTATACAACGAATTATATTTTGCCGCTATCTAGCGGCAGGAGCATTTGGGTCGTAATTAATCGGAGCGTTTGGATCATAAGGTGCAAACCGGAATTTTTGTCCGCCCAAAGATGCGTCCGCCATCAAACCGGTATCTGCCAAAATGAATACAGCTGTTCCGCCTTTATAGTCAGCCTTGGCTGCCACGCCAGACCTTGCGGCAACTGCCATCATTTGAGCTGAAAATGTATATTCACCTTCTTTGAATTTGTCCAGATCCATTTTGTCTTTGAAGAATATGTATTCACGATAATACTGCCCACCGAAAGAAATTCCGCCGCTGATTTGCGTCATCGTAGTATAGCCCACGAGCTGTTTCTGCTCATAGACCTCTCCCATTCCGTGTGCTGCGCCTACTACAAAAGCGCCTTTGGCTATTTTAGGCAGCACGGCATAGCCGTACGAGTCGTCAAAAAACCTTTGGATACTCGGGTCTTTTGCTTTGATTACTGCTATTGCCTCTTCAACTTCTGCCGAAAGTGTTTTCTTTTGCGCGTGTGTTTCTGGAGCCGTTCTGCATCCGCAAATCACCGCCGCACCCAAAAAGAAACATATTAACCCAATTACGTATTTCATATAAATCTCCTAAATAGTGTTTACAATTTCTTTATATCTTATGCCTGGAATAATAGAAACTAGGTATTTCCGCAAATACACAAAGCAAAATACCTATAAAAAATATTTGTTCTTTCAGATATAGATATCGATATGAATTTAACCCTCGATAAATTAAATTTTGGTATTAAGAATTGCAAAAAATGCCCGCTATGTAAAAGCAGGTTAAACGCGGTTCCCGGCGAAGGAGCGGTGAATCCAAAAATATTTTTCCTCGGCGAAGCACCGGGAATTAATGAAGACCGCACTGGAAAACCATTTGTCGGCAAATCTGGAAAATATCTGGATGAGCTTTTTGCCGATATTGGTATCTTGCGGAACGAAGTTTATATCACATCCTCTGTAAAATGCCGGCCGCCGAAAAATAGAAGGCCTTTGCCTAATGAATTAAAAATATGCAGACTGAATTGGCTCGATAAGCAGTTGATGATCATAAATCCAAAATTAATTGTTATGTTGGGAAAAGTCGCGTTACTTCAACTAACAAACAGAACCGACAACCTAACACAGGTGCACGGCGAAATATTCACGTACCATAGCAGTCAATGTCTTATTACATTCCATCCTGCATCAGCTATGCGATTCCCAAAAATTGATATTTTAATGAAACAGGATTTTCAAAAGCTCAAATTACTTCTTGAAAAATTAGGCTGATTCTTTTTTTAATTGCTAATTTTAACCGGTTTACATAAATTTATCGCATTTTCAGCGACTCTGCCGCAATTTTGACAAACAAACACCGCGTTTTTAACAAGTTTGTTATACTCCTGTGGGTTTTTGTTATGAAAATCGAGATTTGTTAAATAACATAGATGCTTATCGTGCCCAATATGAGGCATTTCATTATTAGCCATTTTTTTTCCCTTCAAGAACAGACCTATTTAAAAAATCGATGACCTCTTCATCGCCAACGTCGTACCAGTTTTCGTAAAAATCCGCCACCGCGTGAAATTCCATCGGCTTTTCCGCTATAATCACATCGTCTGCGATTCTCGCCATCTCCATCGCCGTATCCATTCCAGCAACAGGAGCGGCCACAATTACTTTTCTCGCTTTTTTATTTCTGCACAGCATAACAGCCGCCTGCATTGTCGAACCCATCGCGATCCCGTCATCAACAAGAATAACTATTTTATTTGTGATTGTCGGCAGATGATTTTTGTCTCTGTATGCTTTGACTCTTCTCTGCACTTCATTTTTCTGTTTATCAATAATTGCCTGGATTTTATCAAACGGCATCCAGTCGTAAACTTTATCTATAAAATAGACGCTATCGTCTTCAGCTATCGCGCCAAAACCAGATTCCGTATTATCGGGAAAAGGCAGCTTTCTTATAACAACAACAGACAAAGGAAGATCAAGATGCCTTGCGACATAAAAACCCACCTCAACACCGCCTCTTGGTATCGCAAGCACAACTGCGTCGCTGTGTTTATAAGGCTCAAGCATTTTGCCGAGCCGCTTTCCTGCTTCTTTTCTATCTTTAAACATACACACTCAAAAAAAATAATAATACAGTACAGGTATTATTTATGAATCAGGGATTTCCTTAATATCGCCTAATGCAAATTCTTAAGATTGGATTTTAATTGAGCTATGCTTGTTATTGGGCTGCCGCACACATAATTATTGCAAATATATGCGGTTGCCGTATCGTCTATAGAGATTTGATCTTTAATATAAGGAGCAATTTTTTCCAAAACCGTTTTGTCTTTATTATCCTGATGCATCAGCAAAACCGAATTCGGCAAATAAGTGCTGCGAAGTTCTTTGAGCATCTTTTTCGCTTCATTTTTGCCGGAATGATTTGTCGCTATTACGATTTCCTGTGAAGGACCGACAAAGAAATCGAAAGCGCAAAGCATATATGACATCAAAGCAGGAGCCTGTGCTAGTTGTGATGAATTTGCGTCCAAAACCATTTTTGCGCGTTCGATATATTTTTGTTCTGATGTTATTTTACCAAGTTTTAATAAAACCATAGCCGCGACAGAATTACCGCTGGGAATCGGATTATCGAAAGAAGGCGTAGTCTTGATAAATAATTGTTCGTCATCTTTTCCTGAAAGATAAAACCCTCCGTCAGGATTTTCAAATAGATCGATCATCTCAATAGCAAGTTTATTGGCTTCAACGATCCATTTAACCTCAAAATCAGCCTGATATAAATCAATAAGTGCCATCGCCAAAAATGCGTAATCGTCAAGAACTCCCTTATTCACAACCTTGCCATCGCGGTAATATCGCATTAAGCGTTTGTTCACAACAAGATTGCTTAATATGAAATCCATACATTTTTCAGCAGCTTTTAAATATTTCTTTTCACTTAATACCGCTCCGCCCAGAGCCATTGCGGAAATCATTAACCCGTTCCAACCGGTTATAATTTTATCATCTTTTTGTGGTTTTGGTCTTTTGTTGCGTTCTTCCAGAAGTTTCAATCGCGATTGAGCGATTATAGTTTCAATCTTTGCGGGCTTTTCGTTAAAAATTTCCGCCAGCAATTCGAGTGAACGGTTTATATGCAGTATATTTTTTTTCTCCTGGAAATTTCCCTTGTTGGTAACACCGTAATATTTATTAAAAACTTCGGCGTTATGCTTGCCCAATATTTTTTCGATCTCGTCCATTTCCCAAATGTAAAACGTTCCTTCCCGGCCTTGTGTATCGGCGTCCTGTGCGGTATAAAATCCGCCATCAGTACCCGTCATCTCATTGAGAACATATTCCAAAATGTCTTTTGCGACACTTGCGTAAAAATCTTTACCTGTCGCCTGGTACGCATAAATATAAACCGTGCTTAATAGTGCCTGGTCATAGAGCATCTTCTCAAAATGCGGAACAAGCCATCGTTCATCGGTTGTGTACCGGTGAAAACCTCCGCTCAATTGGTCGCAGATACCGCCTTTAGCCATCGCCAGAAGTGTCTTTTCAACCATTTCAAGCGACTGTTTGTCTTCCGTCCTATACCAGTAATTCAAAAGCGTTAAAAGATTTCCCGCTTGCGGAAATTTTGGCGCTTTTCCGAATCCGCCGTTGACATCGTCAAAATTTTTCTGCAACTGGAAATTCGCAGCCGTTAAAATCTCTTCAGATATTGTATGATGTTTTGGATGCTGAAAAATATTCGCAAGAGAGTGCCTTATTTGATCTGCGGAATTCGTTATCTGTTCTCGGTTATCTCTCCATGCCTGTGCAATCGTTAATAACACTTTCTCAAAACTTGGTCTGCCCGGCAAATCTATCGGTGGAAAATATGTACCTGCAAAAAACGGTTTGCAGTCCGGCGTCATAAAAACCGACAACGGCCAACCGCCAACACCTGTCATTGCCTGCACCGCGTTCATATAAACTTCGTCGATGTCCTGCCGTTCTTCTCTATCAACTTTTATGCAGACAAAAAAATCGTTGAGTATCTTCGCGGTATTTGCGTTTTCAAAACTTTCCTTTTCCATCACATGACACCAGTGGCACGATGAATACCCGATAGAAAGGAAAATTGGTTTGTCTTCTTTTTTCGCTTTATCGAAAGCCTCGCCTTTCCACGCAAACCAATCAACAGGATTATGCGCGTGCTGTAAAAGGTACGGACTGGATTCTTCGATAAGCCGATTCGCTTTTTCTAATTGCCGACTAACCATAATACCCTCACCAAAGAAATTAAAATATACTTTCTACCAGTTCCTTTGGTTCGATTCTATATGGTGAGCCTTTTCCTTCAAAGAAATTATGCTGTTCGATTAAATGGATATTTAAGTCTGTCCATTTGAAAATATTGTTCGTTTTTGTGTTTTTTAAGAAAGTTACTCTTTTATCAAAACCGCCAGAATGCGGCCACGGACACGTTAAAATGCCTTTCGCCTCTTCAACCATTGCTTCGTATTTTTCATCGATTTTGACCCAGTTGCCTAGAGCGGGTATTGCCGTATTGGTTATTTCTTTCATTCGGCTGACCAGTTTTGTAATAGTAATCCCTAGTCCGTCAAGTTCAGACAAATCGCTGCTGATTATATCATTCAGATCACGCGAATCGGTTCCAAGAAAACCGCCCGCGACAATCGTGGATGAACGCAAAGCATTTTCCAGTTTTTCTATATCAGGCGACTTTTTCATATCTGCTTTCTATGCAAATTTATCGTAAAAAATATTTTCTTCCTTCATTCCCATTTCTTTCAGGACTTTTATCGATGCGTCGATCATACCCGGACTTCCACATAGATACGCTTCGCATTCTGCCGCGTTTTTCAAATCTTCCCGAACAATATTTGTAACAAGTCCGGTTTGTCCTTCCCATTTTTCATCCGGCTCTGGCGAAGCGATAGCAGGCACAAATCTGAAATCCGCCAAATCTTTCTCGAATTCCCGCATTAGCTCCGTACAGCACAAATCTTTGACGCGATTGGCTCCGAAATAAAATGTGGCCTTACGTTTGCTCGCAGTATTCTTCAAATAATGCAGCATACATTTTATCGGCGCTATACCTGACCCGCCCGCGATAAAAACAATATGGGCGTTCGTATCTGCAAGTTTAAATTGCCCATAAGGGCCGTTTAATTTGATTTTATCGCCTGTCTTTAAATAATTAAAACAATATGTCGTGCAAATTCCATTGGGGACAAGCCGAATGATCAATTCGATATGATTTTTATCGGCTGGGTCTGCTGAAATTGAGTAAGCCCTGTAAATTTCATCGTCGCTTTTTTCATAAGCGGGAGCAAGTAACTGCACGTATTGTCCCGGAATATAATCAATATTGTTCGGCTCAACCAACTGAAACCTGAACTGCTTCATATCATACGTAAGGTCTGTTATGCTTTCGCAAATACAATTATATTCCCTTATCGCAAAAAGTTCCGGCGGTATAAAAATCTTCAAATCATTGCGGATTTTCACCTGACAGGAAAGCCTTGTATTTGTTTCCTTTTCTTTTTTGTCTAGCAGGGGTTCTTCCGTGGGCAGAAGTTTTCCTCCTCCCTCAAGAACTTTTAATTTACACAATCCGCACGTGCCGCGTCCGCCGCAGGCGCTCGGAATAAATATTTTCTCATTTCCCAACGCCGAAAGCAAACTTCTTCCGCCATCGGTCTCAATTTCTTTTTTATCGTTGATGGTTATTTTGCATCGGCCATAGTTCATAAATTTCATTTCAGACAGCACAAGCACAGCCGCAAGCGCCGCTCCGATAGAACTAACAACCAACACTGATATTATAAAAGTAAAAATAGCTTAATCCCTTATCTTCCCTGTAATACCCCTGTAAAACCTATGAATGCAAGCGCCATCAAACCCGCAATAAACAACGTAATGCCGGGCCCCTGTAAACCTTTTGGAATGCGGTCAACTGCGAGCCTTTCGCGAATTCCCGCCATCGCCATTATCGCAAGAAACCACCCGATCCCGCTGCCAAGACCATATCCGATAGAAGTAATAAATGTATAATTACGAATTACCATAAATAAAACCGCGCCCAATATTGCGCAATTCACCGTTATCAACGGCAAAAACACCCCAAGATTTTGATACAGCACCGGAGAATATCTGTCTATCACCATTTCGATAAACTGAACAAACGCTGCGATAATTATTATAAAAAGTATGAAACGGAAAAATTCCAAATGCATCGGAACAAGCAGCCAATGATATGCCACCCAGTTAATCGCGCACGTTGATGTCATAACAAAAATGACAGCAAATCCAAGCCCCATCGATGTTTTAAGCTGGTTTGAAACTCCTACAAATGAACAAAGGCCCAAAAAATATGTCAGCAGAATATTTTGTGTGAATATTGCCGAGACAAAAACAACTAATGCCTGCCACAATTCAGCGTTAAAGGGTTGTTCCGGGTTCATTTTCGTTTTTCCTTTTCAATCTGAATCGTCCTGAAAAACCATACAACAAGACCAAGCATAAAAAACGCGCCCGGCGGCATAACCATCATTATCCATTTATCCCAATAAGGCGTACTGAAGTAGGGGACAGCAAACCCCAGAAAAGTACCCATTCCCAGAATCTCCCTGAAAGTCGCGATTATAATAAGGATATAGCAGTAGCCAAGCCCATTGAAAAATCCGTCAACAAACGCGCCGACTGGCGGATTTGAAATACCGCACGCTTCGCATCGTCCCATCACAATGCAATTCGTAATTATAAGACCGACATAAGGCCCAAGGTTTGAACTCATCTGCGGCCAATACGCTTTAAGCAGAATATCAACAATTATCACATACACCGCAATGATCAGCGTCTCAACCATCATTCGCACATTTCTCGGCGTATAATTCCGTAATGCCGAAACGGTAGCCGAACTGCACGCGACAGTAAAAACAAGTGCGCCGCACATCACCAGCGTATTCAAAACCAAATTTGTAACCGCAAGCGTACTGCACAACCCCAGCACTTGCCTGAAAATCGGATTATTGCCCCATAAGCCCTCGGCAGCAAATTTTTTTACTTGTAAATTCGTTGCTGCCATTTATTTTGTCTCCTTTGGCATACTTTCCTGCCATTTTTTCAAGCCATCATTGATAATCTTCTCCAGTCGAACGCTCGTTTGAGTTGCGCCCGTTATCGCGTGAACACTGCTTTCGTTAAGCGGGCTGCCGGGCCTTTTTATTGTTAAAAATTGAGCGTCTTTCGATAAAAGTTTATTTTCAAATTGTTTCCTGAATTCCGGTTTAGAAATTTCAGCGCCTAATCCGGGCGTTTCACTCTGCTGATAAACCGCAAATCCCATTACAGTTTTTTTATCAGCATCGACCCCTATAATCGCTTTAATCGGAGCCCAGAATCCCTCACCTTTGACAGTTACCGCGTAACCTTTTACTTTGTTATCGATTCTGTAACTGTAAGCGGAGCCAGTTTGTTCGTCCGGCTCTTTAATATTCTTAACGAAAGCATTATGCGTTTCGATGCCTGAAGCATTTTTCACGGAATTATATAGTTCTGGAAAAACGGCCAGTACCGCTTTTTCAAAGATCAGTTTTTCATTAGCTTTAACTCTGCTTAATGTCGTTTGCGTAAAACCGATGACAAACGAGCTGAAAATAGCTGTTACTACAAACATAAAGAATATAGGATACCATTTTTTTTCTATCATACTTATCCCGCCTTCTTTACTGCCGGCTTTTTCATTTCACGAACAATTTTATCCATCAAAGGCGCAAACATATTTCCTATCAGGATTGAGAACATTAATCCGCCGTTAAATATTGAAAAGTTTCGTATTACAACCGTGCAAATTGCTATAATTATTCCATAAGCGATTTTAGCCTGTTCTGTTCGTGGTGCGCTGACAGGATCTGTCGCCATAAAGAATGCGCCGAACAAAAATCCGCCTCCCAATACAGCAGCTAATGCGTCATTTACCGGCTTTACATCGAACAAATACAATATTTGACTCAACGCAGCATAAGCGATAATCACGGATAAGATTATCGTTCTGCTTGCGGTTTTGGTAATAAATAAATACAACCCGCCAATTAAAATGAGAAGGGCACTTGTAACGCCCATTGTCCCATCGATTCTTCCGAAAAATAATTGTTTGTAGAATACCCTTCTATCAACTTCTTTTGTGCCTGGGATATTCTCATGGCTGAAAGTCAATGTTCCATTTTTAAGTTCGGTCATTGGCGTTGCGCTCGTTACCGCGTTTGTTTCGCTTACCGTAGTCCATCTGTCCAGCGCTCCCCATTTACCATCCGCGACAGGCGCCCATACCGCAGTCATTGCGATTGGGAAACAAACATAAACGAAACACCTTCCTGCCATTGCAGGGTTAAAGAAGTTTTTGCCGAATCCCCCAAATATTTCCTTCGTGAACATTACCGCGAAAAACATCCCGATGATAAATACGTGCCAGCCGACCGTTGGCGGCATTATAAGCGTATAAATGGTTGAAGTAACAAAAACCGATTCTGTAACCGGTTCGTTGCGAGTGCGGGTGAAAATATATTCTGCCAAATAGCCCACGCCGGCTGCGACTATTAGCATTGCCAAACTTCGCCAGCCGTAGAAATAAATACTTCCTGCTATACAGGGCATCAGAGCGATCAATACTCTGTGCATTATCGCCTGTTTCAACAGAACTTTGCTTGTTTTTCGCTGCTGTGCCATTTTCCTAATCCATTATTAATATGGCTGTTTATACTTCTTCAATATCATATCTCTCCAATTAAATCAATACCATAAAGATAAAAACTGCCCCAAATAATAATTACTTGGGGCAGCCAGGAGGAGGAAGAAGAAGAAACCTTATTTATATAAACTTCTTATATATGAAGTATGAATCAACGGTTAAACGATTCCACCAATTCCTGTGAATCGGCCTTTTTCACCATTTTTTCTCCCTGCCCATAAAGAGGCGCTATTTCTTTCCGGTAAACAGGTATATTCTTTGGCGCTGTTATACCTATTCGCACCTGATTTCCATTTATTCTGGCAACTTTGATTTCAATTGTCGAACCGATAATGATGCTCTCATTGAGCTTCCTTGTCAGTACAAGCATACGTACCATCCTTTCATTTTAGAATCTTGATGGAATACAAATCTTCTCTATTACTTCGTGAACCAAGTGGTCCTCTTGATCCGCTGTTTTTCTCGCTATGTCGCCTACAGTTAATATTCCCGTTACCGATCCATCTTCTCCGAGAACCAGCAGCCGATGGACCTGTTTTTCTTCCATCAATTCCGCCGCTTCTTCTAATTCCATATCTTCGGAGCAACTGAAAATATCTGTCGTCATCGCTTTTTTTACCTGTGTTCTTTGTGGGTCTAGGCTTTCCGCGACGCACCTCACCACAATATCGCGATCCGTTATTATCCCCACAACTTCATCTTCTTTCATTACAGGTAAAACTCCAATATCAAATGCTTTCATTTTTTCAGCCGCGTTTGTAATTGTCGCTTCAGAACTAACGGTCTCCAATGGGCTGCTCATAATTTCGCTAACTTTCATAACTCACCTCATTCTTTCAGTCTTCATTTACGAAAACATCTGAACATTTCCGCCTCACATAATTTTTCATTGAATTTAATTTTTTATGTGAGATATTTTTCAAACATATCCTTTTGCCAGGCTAATTGTGTGCCTGCTCCTTCGACTGCCGCAATCAGCAATGTTTCAGTTATTTCTTCTTTGGTTGCTCCCGCGTCGAGTGCGCCTTTAATATGCGTTTCGGTGCAATGCGGACAGCGAAAAACATTCGCAAGCGCAACCATTAAAAGTTCCTTTGTTTTTTTATCAAGCACACCCTGATTCAAACAAGCATCATAAAAATCGTGAAAACATTTCCCCAATTCGGGCGAATTTGCTTCATACCATGTTGTTTTTGTCTGCGTGATTGACATTTTTATTCCTTCTTATTAATTTTTTGAACGGGTTTAGGGTATCTTTACAGGCGGTTTTGGAAAATAGGGAATATCCTCAAAAAAATACTCTGATTTACTCAAATGTAGTTTATTTTTGCTCAAGACCCATATTTTACGGGTTTTCCAAGAATTGAATTATTTGTAGGGTGGGCTTTAGCCCATGCTGTTTTATCTATCTTATTGCTTCAGTGCTCAAGGGTACTGTTAAAATGGTTCTGGTTCCTTTTCCTTTCGCCGAATCGATTATAAATCCACCGCCCAGATGTTCAATACGTTCACGAATGCTGAACAATCCAAACCCTTTTGATTTTTCACTGCTTTCGAGTTCTGCCGCGTCAAAACCTTTGCCGTCATCTTCGACAGTAACGCTGATATTGGTTCCTTCTTTCGCAAGTGATACTTTTACATTTTGGGCTTCAGCATGCTTGGCCGTATTCATCAGCAGTTCCCTGATTGAGCGATAAAGAAGCACTTTAAGCGGGATTGTCAGCGGTTTGGGTTTCTCATCATCTTTAAAAGAACATTTTATTTTTCGCTGTTTTTGATATTTTTCCAGCAAGTCTTCAACTGCGATTTCGAATCCTATGTCGTAAAGAATACTTGGGCTAAGATCAAAGCTCAAAGTCCTTGTCTGTACAATCGCTTTATCAAGCTGCTCCGCTATTTCCAGCAATGTGTCTGCTGTGTTTTGCGGCAGATTTTTTCGCATATACTTCAACTCTCTGGTCGCAAACGCCAGTATTTGTCCGACAGAATCGTGCAAATCTCTTGCGATTTTGTGTCTTTCCTGTTCTTCTATCATTTCCATCTTGGCTGCGAGAGTTCTCAATTTTTGTCTGCTCAATAGGATTTGATTTTGCGTTTTCTTTTGCTGCGTTACACATTGAATCGTACCAATCATTCTTACTGCCTTGCCGTCAGTGCATTCGATCAATGCGCGTTTATGGATATGCCTCTGTTCGCCTGTGGGCAGTATTATACGGTATTCCAAATCGAATGATTTACAATTATTAATAGCATCGTATGTCGCTTCCTTTATACGCTGTCGGTCTTCAGGATGCACCATACTGCAGAAGGATTCGTAAGTGCCGTCGAATTTTTCACGCTCTAATCCATATATTTTAAAAGATTCATCTGAAAGCCATAATGTGTTATTAACGACATCCCAGTCCCAATTGCCAAGATGTGCGATTCGCTGTGCTTCTACCAATCTTGCTTTTGCTCTTTGAAGTGAAGCTTCTTGTCTTTTCCGCAAACTGATGTCCTGGAACAGGATCAAAACACCTTTCTTATTTTCGTAATCTATAATAGCTGCTTTGCCGCCGACTTCGACGAAACTGCCGTCTGGCCTGATAAGCGTCATCTCGATTAATTCCGCGTCTTTCCTTCCTTGCCGAAATTTATCAAGCCTTGTTTTTATCATCTCTATTGAATTGGGATGTATGAATTGCCAAAATGGTTTACCTTTAAGTTCGTCTTCGTTTTTAACTCTTAGAATATTTACCGCGGTGTTATTAGCAAACGCTATCGTATCATCTACTGACACGCAAATTCCTTCTGGAGAAACTTGTATCAGTGTTCTATATTTTTTTTCACTCTCTTCCAGTTCCTTTGAGCGTTTGTTGAGCTCGATTTCCGCCAGCTTTCGCTGTTCGATTTCTTTACTAAGCAGTTGTATTACTTTCAACAGATTTTCCGTTTTATCTTTTACCCGTTTTTCGAGTTCTTCCCTGCTTTGGCTTAATTCTTCCTCCATTTTCTTGCGGTCGGTTATATCTATAATCGCTGCCCGACAGCCTTTATTGATTCCTGTTTCGCTCAAAATCGGGTCTAGTATAAGCTCTGCGTCAAATTCCTTTCCATTTTTCAGATTCATCATTTTTATTTCGCATCGTTTCATTTTCTTTTCTTCGATAGCTTTTCTGAAATTCAAATGGAAAATATCATAAGAATTATTTTTTATGCAGGACCTGAAAGTTTTGTTAATGAGTGTACTTTTTTCTATCCCAACCATATCAGAGCCGATTACATTTACTTCGTTTATAAAACCTTTATAATCAATGATGAAATATCCGATAGGTGCGAAATTAAAAAGGGCGGTATATTTTTGTTTTGTTTGTTCGAGTTCTATTTGGGTGCGCCGAAGTTCCTCGTTTTGTATTTCAAGTTCAACTTGATGAACCCATAACGTCTTAATAGGTTTTTTTATAGATTTGTCAGTGGGATACAGCCTGGCGTATTCCTTCTTGGCTTTTGCCTTGCCGTTTTTACAGATTCCGTTTTTTTCATCATTCTTTGTGTTATTGCTCATATACCACACATTACAATTAAAACAAATGAACGATTTACTATGTGAATTTTACAGGTTGATTTGCATTATTTTTTGTTAATCATAAACCATTACACGCTTGGAAAAAATTATGAATAATAACCTTCTCTCCTTATCTAAAAACGTGCATCCGTGCTCTAGTGGATAAATTCTAGCTTTAAAAAAAATGAATGCAACAGAAAAAATGAGCATTTTGCCTAGTTTAACGCAAATTGTAAAAAAAGTGCTAAATTTGCTTTTGGGCAATTTGGATGGTGCAATTAAGGATTATTCTTATTTTTAGGTATCAACTTATAGTATTTAATGGAATTGTATTAAATGAAAACAATATTTAATTTACTCTAAGAAGAACATTATGATTTTTAAGAGCTTATATGTTTATCCCAAATTCCCTGATAATCTAAAACCACTTTTTGAATTAGTTCGCAATTTGTGGTGCGTTTGGGATTACGATGCCATAAATTTATTTTACCGCATCGATGCCCAGCTTTTCAGACAGGTCGAACATAACCCTTTGAAATTTTTAAATTTACTTACAAAAGAGAGGCTTGAAGAATTATCTAAGGATAAGGGATTTCTATTTGAACTGGATAAAGTCTGGAAAAAATTCCAAACCTATCTTAGCCATACTACCTGTTTTAAAGATGAATGCCGCTGTACTTACAATCTTAATTCGAAAGATGTAATTGTATATTTTTCAATGGAGTTTGGTCTGCACGAATCAATACCCATTTACGCAGGCGGCCTTGGTCTGCTTGCAGGCGATTATCTCAAAGGCGCTTCAGACCTCGATTTACCCGTTATGGGAATCGGGCTTCTTTATAAATATGGTTATTTTAAACAGGTCATTGATTCAAAAGGATACCAGCAGGAAGTGCAGGTTCCATTCGAAAA
>Ga0154577_1102_pt1 | contig 21764 bp, 23 predicted proteins | sample RifGroF2_FD_116006 | JGI IMG/M metagenome (GOLD analysis project Ga0154577, IMG submission 116006) | Planctomycetes bacterium GWF2_42_9
ACGCTATCAACGCATCGAAATTATCATCGAGAATTCCTTTCACGTTGCTCACAAGGTGCATTACTGATTCATATTTTTCAACGGTGAGCAGTTCGGTTACAATACGACTGCCTTTTTTCGCGACGCGTGCGATGTCGTTCCTTGCCAGATCGACAAGCATCATATGTTCTGCTAATTCTTTGCGGTCGAGTTTCAATTCCGCCTCATACCTGAAGTCTGTGTCAGGGTCGATTTTGCCGTTGATTTTGCCGCGAGGTTTTGTGCCTGCGATTGGGCGGATCTCAACTTGTCTGTTTTCCGTTCCGCTTACGCGCAGATTCAATTCGGGACTTGCGCCTGTCAAAATTATACTCGGCGTGTTGATGTAAAACATATAGGGCGAAGGATTTAATTTGCGAAGTCTTTTATAAACATCCAGCGGCTCATCCGGGCAAGGCTCGATAATTGTTCTGCTTGGCACAACCTGAAAAATATCGCCGTCTATAATATGCTTCTTCGCAACCTCGACAATTTTTTCATATTCATCCAGCGGCGTATCGGTGCTTGGTTTGGGCAGCGGGCCGGCATATTTTTGCGGTGCAGGAATTTGAGCGTTCACGGCCGCAAAATATGAATTAAAGCAATTTTCGGCATCATCCATAATTTCTTTTTTGTTGTCGTCGGTTATCATCGCGTTGACAATAACATAAGCCTTGCCGGTCTTATGCTCCATCAGAAAAATATTATCCGCGAAATAAAGCTCATAATCCGGCACATCTATCAATGCCGATTTGTTTTCGGGTAGTTTTTCGAACTGGTCAATGAAATCATAGCTTATCGCGCCAAGCATTCCGCACGTAATCCTGAAAGGATTGCCCGAAAGGGTGAATGCGAAATTAACCGCTCTGATAACACTCATCTGGTTTATGGATTTCAGCCGGGATTGCTCATCGGTGATGTCATCAGATGTGTCGAGAGTGCCGTTTATGCTGTCTGGTTGAAAATCGATATTGCTGCAAAAGTTAAAACGCTCGCGAGCTGTTGTTTTAAAGTAGTTGAGCATTCTCCTGCCGACCGGATTGAGCGCAAGTATTTGAAAATCTTTTCCTCTGCCGAAAAGGTATAAAGCGGGGTTTGAGGTTCCGAAAGTGAGTTCACCTTCGTGCTGTTCGAGATGGTCTTTTGATTCCAAAAGGCAGCAATGCTTGTTTCTGCCGTAGTCGCTTAATTTGGCAAAAAAATCGACCGGTTCAGGAATTTCAATCTCCCGTACCAGTGGAACTATCTGGCCTGTTTTCGCTTCATTTATCTTTTTATTCATTTCTCTCATTTTTATCTCGCAATTTGGGTTCAGTAAGTACAAAAAAAAACGGCTTGTCGTTGCCAACAAGCCGTGAAGTGATTCTATATTAAATTGTCTGTATATTTAGACTATGCTCACCGCTCGTCAGCTATTTTCGACGAGACGCCACCAACCAAAAACGAAATTAGTATATCCAAGTGTCATAATCTACGTATATAATAGCATAATATCCCCCATTTGTCAATAGGTTAACATAAATTTATTGTATGCTTGCCAAAAGAGGGATTATTACTTATATTATCCACTGAAAATTTAAAAATGGAGTAAAAAATGAGTATATTGAAATATGATGCGAATTTAGCGTACAAAGTAGCAGATATAGCACTTGCCGAAAGCGGCAGGAAGGAATTGAATCTTTCCCGCAACGAAATGCCGGGATTGATGGCACTTCGTGAGAAATATGGAACAGAAAAACCGCTCAAAGGCCTGCGCGTCAGCGGTTCGCTTCATATGACAATGCAGACTGCTATGCTGATTGAAACGCTTGTCGAACTCGGCGCAAAAGTCCGCTGGGCATCATGCAATATATTCAGTACACAGGATCCTGCCGCTGCGGTCATCGCTAAAGAAAACCTTGCCGCCGTTTTCGCGTGGAAGGGTGAATCGCTTGAGGAATACTGGTGGTGCACTGAACAAGCACTACTCTGGCCGGACGGCAAAGGCCCGGATTTGATCGTTGATGACGGCGGAGATGCTACGTTATTTATTCATCAGGGCGCGAAGGTTGAAAGATACCCGACTCTTTTGAATCAGCTTTGCGACAATCACGAAATGCAGATCATTATGGATCGTCTCAAAGTCAGCGTGAAGGAAGACCCGCAAAGATGGACAAAAATAGCAAACGCTATCAAGGGCGTTTCGGAAGAAACAACCACTGGCGTTGGCAGATTATATCAAATGCAGAACGAAGGTACTCTTTTGTTCCCGGCAATTAACGTTAACGACTCTGTAACCAAATCCAAATTCGATAATCTTTACGGCTGCCGTGAATCGCTGGCCGATGGTTTGAAACGCGCGACAGGAATTATGGTCGCGGGCAAATGCGTTGTTGTCTGTGGATACGGCGATGTAGGCAAAGGCTGTGCCCAATCTATGCGAGGTTTCGGAGCCAGAGTAATCGTTACCGAAATCGACCCGATTTGCGCGTTGCAGGCTTCGATGGAAGGTTACGAAGTGAAAACGCTCGAACAGGTTGTCAGTGAAGGCGATATTTTTGTAACTGCTACCGGCTGCTGCAATGTTATCCGGTCAGAACATATGGAGAAAATGAAAGACGAGGCGATCGTCTGCAACATCGGGCATTTCGATCACGAAATACAAATGTCGTATCTCGAAAAAAATAAAAAATGCAAACGCGAGATTATCAAACCGCAGGTTGACAGATGGACTCTCGAATCTGGCAGATCGATAATTGTTCTGGCAGAGGGCAGACTTGTAAATCTCGGCTGTGCGGCAGGACATCCAAGTTTTGTGATGAGCAACAGCTTCACAAATCAGTGCCTTGCTCAAATGATGCTCGCAAAAGGCGGACTAGAGAAGAAAGTTTATATTCTTCCCAAAAAACTCGATGAGGAAGTCGCAAGACTCCATCTTGGCAGATTGAACGCTTGCCTTACCACATTAACCGATGAGCAGGCAAATTATATCGGTATTCCGATTCAAGGCCCGTATAAGTCCGAACATTACAGATACTAATATATTCATTTATCGAACGGAATAATGCTGATCTTTCCGTTCTTTTCGAGAATGGCGTATTTTATTTGTTCCAGGCTCTCAAGGCCTCTTTCGTTTCTTGCCGCATCAATGATATCATCAATATCTATCCTCGAATGGTGAATGCTGGCTTTTTGGATATGGCCATTATCTATCAGGATCGTAGGCACTCCGTCTATGAACTTTTCGAGACCAGGCCATTTATTTTTGATTAATGAAAAACAAATATCAACTAAGAAAAGTGCGGAAATCGTAATTACTGAATTTGTAATAGAATAATTTTCGCCCGTAAGTCCGCTTTGGGTGGCTTCACTGATGATCAAGAGCAGAATGAAATCGAAATTTGTCATTTGGCCTATAGTTCGTCTGCCGCTTAAACGAACCATAATCAAAAGGAAAAAATACATAAATGCCGCTCTGATTACAGGTTCCATATCGAACCCTTTCAAGGATAAACATACTGTGAAAAGTTGATAACAGTTCCGTTATTTTTTAGATAACCCTTTAATTTCCCATTTTTACCGGCATTGAAAGAAATTGTAATTTCTATTGGTTTAGATTGATCGGCCATGAATATATATTTTATCTGATTATCAGCATAAAAGTTTTTGTCCGGAAAAGGTATAAATGAGACTTCCTCTAAACTCTCCATATAGTCTTTTGAAATCCCCAAAACAGGGTTCGCGTTTGCGGGAATAATGATCTTGATAGTTGAGGGATCTTTAAACTTCAGGAATTTGTCATAGGTTATTTTTAAATCGTTTTTCTCAATAGAGGCTGGGCCAAATGGACTTTGCCCAAATACCCCCAGTATGCAGATCACGATAAACAAAAAAAGCAAGACCCAGAAAATACGTTCCAGTACCCATATCTTTTTCTGAAACCCTATGTCATCGTTAATTTGAATAGTCACGGTACATACCTCACTAATACTGCAAAAATTGTGCACTATTTCTCTTAAGAGTAAATCAGGGTTTTTACTCTGTCGTCCTAGGATTTTCCTCTTTAATCTCACGACCAATTAACTATTGGCTTCAGGATTTTAAGTAATTACCTAATTGTTCATTTCTTACGATTTTTTAAGATGGATTAAAACTAAAAATTAATCTTTTACGGAGACAAAAAATGGGACTTTTAAGATGGGCAGTAATATTTTTGATCGTGGCTTTAGTTGCGGGCCTACTTGGTTTTTCTGGAATATCTGCAACAGCGTCCGGCATAGCTAAAGTTTTATTTTATATCTTCCTGGTTGTGTTTCTGGTTCTTCTGCTTCTCGGATTTATGCACAGGCCCAGGGTTCATTAAAATAAAACGATGAATCAACAAAAATTTTCCAGGCGAAGTATTATCAAAATTTCTGCTGCGGGAGCGATGTTTGCTCTTTGCGGAAAACTTCTGGGTCAACCTGACCAAACCGAAAACTATTTAAAAAATTTGAGAAAGGATAGTTTTATGCAGTACAATATTTTTGCAGGAACTTATGAGAACGGCCAATACACTCTTCCAGATTTGCCGTATGAGTATGATGCTCTTGAACCGTTATATGACGAGGAAACGGTGAAAATCCATCACGACAAGCATCACGCTAAATATGTTAAAAATCTCAACGCAGCCATATCAAAGCTGGAATCCGCTCGAAAAGGAAATGACTATTCCAGCATACAGGCAATTTCAAACGAAATCGCTTTCAACGGCAGTGGGCATATTTTGCATACATTATTTTGGCATTCGATGAAGCCAGGCGGCAATGAAGGAAAAATGTCCAATGATTTTAAAACCGCGCTCGATGAAAGTTTTGGTTCAGCCAATATTGCCATGCAGCAGTTCGTCTCCGCGACAAAAGCCGTCGAAGGCAGCGGCTGGGGCATTCTCGCTTTTGAACCGTTATCAAATAAATTAATTGTGCTGCAGTGCGAGAAACATCAGAATCTCACGATATGGGGTGTCGTGCCTGTGCTTGTTTGTGATGTGTGGGAGCATGCGTATTATTTGAAATATCAAAACGAACGCGACAAATGGGTAGACAGCTTTATGAAGCTGGCAAATTGGGAATTCGCAGCGCATCGTTTTGATGAAGCCAAATGCATTCTTGCAGCTTCTGTAAAATAAAAAGGCTGTCTCTAAAGGAAGGTGTCTGATGAAAGCGATTGTCTTTCGTGCGATAGGCGATATACGTCTCGAAGATGTAGATGACCCTAAAATAGAAAAACCTACTGACGCGATAGTGCGGCTCACCGCCAGTGCGATTTGCGGGACAGATTTACATTTAGTTCGCGGTACGTTGGGGCCGATGCAGAAAGGAACAATTCTCGGCCACGAAGGTGTCGGCGTTGTCGAAGAAGTCGGAAAAGAAGTCCGAAATTTTAAGCCCGGCGACCGCGTTGTTATTCCCTCCACAATCGCCTGCGGATATTGTTCATATTGCCGATCGGGTTATTATTCACAATGCGATAATGCAAATCCAAATGGCTCAAAGGCAGGCACGTGCTGGTTCGGCGGCCCCAAAATTTCCGGGCCTGTCGATGGTTTGCAGGCTGAAAAAGCAAGAGTGCCTTTCGCCAATATTGGGCTTGTTAAATTGCCGGAAAATATCAGCGATGCCGATGCAATTGTTCTTTCTGATATTTTACCTACAGGTTACTTCGGCGCAGAAATGGCCAGGATAAGACCCGGCAATACAGTAGCCGTATTCGGCTGCGGCCCTGTCGGATTATTCACGATCAAATCTGCCGTACTTATGGGCGCTTCGCAAGTGTTCGCGATAGATCACATTGTTGAGCGAATGGAGATCGCGCAAAAACTCGGCGCCGAAATTATCGATTTTGAACATGAAGACCCTGTCGAGGAAATTTACGAAATGACGGGCGGCATCGGCGTCGATAGGGTGATCGACGCGGTCGGCATTGACGCTATACACCCTCATAGCGGGCCTGCCTGGCGAAGAGAAAAAGATATGGAGCAGGAATTTACCGATGAGGTAAATAAAATTGCACCTGAAACGCATCCGAAGGGAATGAATTGGATACCGGGAAATGCACCGAGTCAGGTATTAATGTGGGCTGCACAGGTTGTCGCGAAAGGCGGAACTTTTTCAATTATCGGCGTCTATCCTGAAGGCGCACAATTTTTCCCAATCGGGATTGTTATGAATAAAAACCTTAAGATCAATATGGGTAATTGCAATCACCGCAAATACATTCCAATGCTTATGAGTTTGATCGAGAGCGGCGAAATAAAACCTTCGCAGGTGATTACAAATGTTGAGCCATTGTCGGCAGGCATTGAAGCGTATGAAGCGTTTGATGAGCGCAAACACGGTTGGGTAAAAGTGGAGCTGGTTGTAGCAGGTTAAATAGGAAATAAGGAAATAAGATGTAAGGATGAAAAAAAGGAGAGCAATCTTATGTCTTAGAGTACTTATTTCCTTTTTTATAGCCAAAAATCCCCAGCCAAATTATAATATGTACGACTACCGACTATTGTCTAATGGCTAATGATATTATGTGGCAGCATTTTTCTCATCAATCTGATATAGGAATAAGGGCCGAGGCCGAACTTCTAAGCAGGGCTTTTGAAGATGCCGCTACTGCTCTGACCGCGATTGTTACAGACCCTTCAACTGTGGAAACCGTTCAGCCGGTGAATTTTGAATTGGCCGGCGAAAACGAAGAAGATTTGTTTTTTCATTTTATGAGCAAAATTATTTATGAAATGGATGTTCGCAAAATGTTTTTCGGAAGGTACGAAGTTAAAATCGAAAATTCACATTTGACCGCGATTGCGTGGGGCGAAAAAATAAATTTTGAAAGACATTCGCCCGCTGTTGAGCCGAAGGGTGTAACCATGAATCAATTAAGAGTAAAAGAAGAAAACGGAAAATGGACTGTTCAATGTGTAATAGACGTATAAAAATAAGTACCTCTGTGTTCTCTGTGGCAAAAAATGGAAAGACCTGAACTAAAACGTATTTCAGAGAATTGTTGGCGGATCGAGCAAACCGGCAATATGAAAGTGCCGGGAATGATTTTCGCAGACAATGATTTAATTAAAGATATGGACGAAAAAACTCTCACGCAGGTGCGTAATGTTGCTGCGTTGCCGGGAATCGTAAAAGGTTCGTTCGCGATGCCAGATGCGCATATGGGTTACGGTTTCTGCATCGGCGGAGTAGCCGCTTTTGATCCGGACGCAGGCGGCGTAATCTCCGGCGGCGGTGTAGGCTTCGATATTTCCTGCGGCGTGAGAATGTTTCATACTGGTTTGACGATCGATCAATTAGATGGCGGCATTAAAGAACATCTCGCCGAAGCATTGTTCCGTGATATACCAGCAGGAGTGGGAAGCACCGGCACAATATCGCTGACAAGCGAAGCGTTGGATAATATGCTGACAGGCGGCGCGGTCTGGGCTGTCGAAAAAGGTTTCGGCACAAAAGAAGACCTCGACTACATCGAAGAGCAAGGCTGTGCCAAAGGCGCAATGCCGGGCAAAGTTTCACCAGACGCAAAACGCAGACAGCGTGAGGAAATGGGAACGTTAGGCAGCGGCAATCATTATCTTGAAGTGCAAAAAATAACTGAAATTTATGATTCGCAAATCGCCGAAGGTTTTGGAATAAAAAAAGGTGATTGTATGATAAGCATTCATTGTGGCTCGCGCGGCCTCGGCCATCAAATCGGCACTGATTATCTCCGCCGAATGGCAAACGAAGCGTCGAGATACGGAATCGAACTGCCCGATAGAGAACTTGCGTCTGTGCCGGTAAATAGTCCGCTTGGTCAGGATTATCTCGGTGCGATGCGGGCTGGAATAAATTGTGCTCTTGCCAACAGGCAGATTTTGACTGCGCTTGTTCGTAAAACTTTTGCGAAAATGTTCCCGAAAGCGGAATTGAAAATGCTTTACGATGTAAGTCATAATACCGCGAAGATGGAGCAGCACGAAGTCAATGGCAAAATGAAACAACTGCTCGTTCACCGCAAAGGCGCGACTCGTTCATTCGGGCCGGGTATGACCGATTTGCCGTCGAGGTATAAAGCGTTGGGCCAGCCCGTCCTTATCGGCGGAAGTATGGGAACTGCTTCATATATTCTCGCGGGTACTAATGAAAGCGAAAAACTTGCGTTCAGCTCCGCCTGCCACGGCGCAGGCAGAAGTTTGAGCAGAACAGCCGCATCGAAAAAGTGGCAGGGCAGACAGCTTATCAGTGAGCTTGCGGAGAAAAAAATAATTATTAAATCCAGATCGATGCGAGGCCTTGCCGAAGAAGCTCCGGGTGCTTATAAAGATGTAAATGCCGTCATCGAAGCAACTGCAAACGCCGGCCTTGCGAAAAAGGTCGCCAAACTAACGCCTATGATTTGCGTCAAGGGCTGATTATTTTTCCAGCGCGATCAAATCTTTATATGTCTGACGTTTGCGGATGACTTTGAAATTTTTGCCGTCAACGAGAATTTCAGGCAGCATCGGACGGGCGTTGTAATTGCTCGACATTGTATGGCCGTAAGCACCTGCCGTGAAAATCGCGATCAAATCGCCGCGGTTGACAGGCGGTATTGCCCTGTCTTTGGCGAAAAAGTCCGAACCTTCGCAAATCGGCCCGACAATATCAACAAACTCAAGCCCTTTAATATTCAGCTTTTCAGTCCGTTTAACAGCCGCGAATTCTTTTGCCACTTTTGCTGGCCAGATAAAATGAAATGCGTCATACAGGCATGGTCTGATCAGATCATTCATACCTGCGTCAACGATAATAAATTTTTTATTGCCGCCTTGTTTGCGATATAAAACTTTCGTAAGCAGAATCGCGGCGTTTGCGATAATGCTTTTGCCGGGCTCGAGAACGAGCTTAAGATTTTTGCCTTTAAGCAGTGGAACCATTCCCTTTGCATAATCGGCCGCGCTTGGTACTGTATCGCTTTGATACGCAGCTCCGTATCCGCCGCCCAGATCGAGCATTTCGATTGTGAAACCTTTGCCGCGCAGAGAATTAATCAACGGCAGGATTTTTTTGATTGCCTCGCAATATGGATCGATTGTTTTTCCGCCCGAACCCAAATGCACGTGAATCGCGCAGAGATTTACATATTCGTTTTTGCCGTATTGAGCGAAAACTTTTTCAGCACGTTCAATATCAACGCCGAATTTAGTTTCCTTTTTGCCGGTTGTAATGAATTTGTGTGTCTTCGGATCTACATCTGGATTGACTCGCAAAGCCGCTTTCGTTTTCTTTTTGGTTTTTTTCGCCAGCGCGATAAGATTTTCAAGCTCTGCTTCAGATTCGATATTGAAATAACCGATGCCTGCTTTGAGTGCCGCGATAATTTCCGCATCAGTTTTGCCTGTGCCTGCAAATACGATTTTCTTCATATCAACATTCGTCTGCTGTGCGCGGAAAAGTTCACCGCCGCTGACTATATCGAAACCGCTTCCTTCTGCCGCGAGCATTTTCAAAATATTAATATTTCCGCACGCTTTGATTGAATAGCAGATAGTTGTATCAAGTGCCGAAAAGGCTTTCTTAATTTTATTAAAATGATCAAGTATTGTCGCTTTGCTGTAAATGTAAGCAGGCGTACCGACTTCAGCCGCTATTTTCTCAACATCAACGCCTTCTGCGAACAATTTTCCTTTTTTATACTGAAAAAAATCCATATTTTACCTTTATTCTTAGTGTTTTAGTGCCTTCGTGGCCAACGTAAGCCAATTAAACCATTTATTCATACCGTAAGATGTTTTAGCCGAAATCTCAAAAATTTTCAAATCTTTATTTAATTTTCGTGCGTCGCGTTTAACCTTGGCGATATTGAAGTCCAGGTGTTGCGCAAGGTCGATTTTATTGATCAGCATTACATCCGCTTGCACAAACGACTTGGGATACTTAGCGCACTTGTCGTCGCCTTCTGCCGTTGAGAGCACAACCACGCGAACCAGTTCGCCCAAATCGAAATCGGACGGGCATACGAGATTGCCGACGTTTTCAATAACGATAACATTGAGGTTTGCGGTATCTAATTTATGAACTGCTTTTGTAATTTGTTCAGCGGTCAAATGGCACGCGCCTTTAGTTTCGATCTGCACCGCCTGCAAACCTGTCTTGCGGATTCTGTCGGCATCAAATTCGGTATAAAGATCGCCTTCGATAACAGCGATATTGAGTTTGTCTTTCATTGCTTTGGCGGTTTGTTCAAGGATTGTTGTCTTACCGCTGCCAGGCGATGAGATCATATTAATGCAGAAAATATTATTGCGTTTGAAATATTTTCTGTTCGCCAAAGCGTAATCTTCATTCTTGGCCAAAATCTTTTGTTCAATTTTAATTTTCATACCGTGTCAATCCGTGTCTTCCTCAAATTCAATTTCTTTCAATAACAAAGGCGCATCTGCGCCGAGCTTAATATCGCTTTTGCCGCACTTCGGGCATTGCGGATCATACAAATCAAAGTTAAATTTTTTATGGCAATGATTGCAGGACGCTTTAAGCGGGATATGTTTTATTTTGAGTTTTGCATTTTGGCAAATTGTGCCTTGCGAGATAGAATCAAACGCAAATTTCATCGCCTCATCATTAAGAGCGTTTATCACTCCGCAACTAATCACAATGCGAACAACAGTGCCTTTTTTTTTCGGCACTTGTGCAAGGATCGCTTCAAGAATATTTTCCGCTACCATTGCCTCGTGCATCAGCAAATCCTCGGAAGTTCTCTGCCGTAGGGCATCTGTACGATTCTTCTTGATTTAATTTTTGTTATGAGTTCCACGATAGGCTCATCGGATTTCACAACCTGTCCGATTATTGCTGCGTTTTTGCCATTTTTGGATTGTCTGCAAACCGAAAGGCATTTTTCCGCTTTGTCTGAGGAAACAATGATTACAACTTTCCCTTCATTTGCGATATCTAAAATATCAAAGCCCAGCATTTCCGCCGCGGCCTTTGTCGAAGGATTAACCGGTATGTATTCTTCGTCAATTTCGATAGCACTGCTTGTCTGGCGGACAATTTCGTTCAATGCTGCCGCAAGACCGCCGCGCGTTGGGTCGCGCATAAATTTTATATCTTCGCCGCAAACTTCGATAACGTTCGCGCAGATATGAGCGACAGAACCGCAATCACTTTGAATATCGGTATCGAATTTCATTCCTTCTCGCTGCGACATTATCGTCATACCGTGATCGCCGATCGTCCCGCTTATGATGATTTTATCGCCGGGCTGAATTCTTTCAAATCCGATATTCGCTTTCGGAAGTTTCAATCCGATGCCTGATGTGTTGATGAAAAGTTTATCCGCTGCTCCCGCCTCGACAACTTTCGTATCTCCGCAAACGACTTCAACATTTTCTTCTTTTGCGGTTTTTGCTGCGCTGTTTAAAAGCTGGCGTAAAATTTCGATTTCCAGTCCTTCTTCGATAATTAACGACATACTTAAAGCAATCGGTTTTGCACCGCTTACGGCCAAATCATTAATTGTGCCGCAAATGGCTAATTTGCCAATGTCGCCGCCGTTGAAAAATAAAGGTTTGACTACAAAACCATCGGTAGTGAAGCTGATACTATTTTGGCCGATTTGAATTTCAGCCGCGTCGGTGAGTTTGTTGAGAGTGAAATTTCCAAAAGCGGAGAGAATTACGTTGCGAATAAGTTCGTCGGTCATTCTTCCGCCGCCGCCGTGGGCAAGTAAAACTATTTCACCGCTCATTGTCGCCTTCTTCTCCGTCTGCCGTATTTGAACCACGCCGAACACGCGCCTTCGCTGCTGACCATACACGGCCCGACAGGAGTATCGGATGTGCATTCATTGCCGAACATCGCGCACTGCGGCGGATCGATAAGCCCGCACAAAACTTCACCACATCTGCATCCCGTCAAATCTTCTTCAGGAATGAATTCTATATTTAATTGCTTTTCAGCGTCGTACTCGCTGAATTCGTTTTTGAGTTTCAAAGTGCTTTGCGCGATTAAACCAAGCCCGCGCCAGTAACCGTCCCCTTCGTCGAAAACTTCACTTACAATTTTTTGCGCAGTTTTATTTCCCTGTTCGTTTACCGCCGCCGGATATACCGATGCGACCGCAGGCGTGTTATCCGCGAGCTGTTTGCAAATTTCCGATATTGCGTCGATAATCTGCATCGGCTCAAAACCTGCTACAACACAAGGCTTTTTAAATTTTTCAACGATCGGCAAGTATGCATTGGAACCGATTATTACGCTCACGTGGCCGGGACATAAAAACGCGTCAATGTTATTATTGACTTCCGAAAGTAAAGCGTTGATAGCGGGGATGACTGTTTTGTGATTGCTGAAAACGAAAACATTTTTAATATTCTGCTGCTTTGCTTCTCTTACAATAACCGCAGTTGCCGGCGCTGTCGTTTCAAAACCAACCGCGACAAAAACAATTTTTTTGTCTGGGTGTTGTTTGGCGATTTTTAAAACGTCTTCAGCGCTCAAAACAATTTTGATATTTCCCTGTTTTGTTCTCTGCTCGAGTGAACCTTTTCTGCCGGGCACGCGGATCATATCGCCGTAAGTAGCGATAATGCAATCGCTCCTGTCCGAAAGCGAAATTATCGCGTCGATATAACCGTGGTCGGAAATACAGACCGGACATCCGGGCCCGCTCAAAAGTTTCAAACTGTCTGGAAATGAATCACGCAATCCAGCGCGAAATATACTCACGGTATGAGTACCGCAAACTTCCATAATATTGATTTTGCGTCCAAGAGTTTTTGTCGCTCTTGCTATCTGTGTGTAAGCCCTGTTGATTCTTTCGAGCATTTTTAAATTTACGTCCTTATTAATTCTTTATGCTTATTGGATATCTTTTCAGCCAGTTCGTCAAGTTTTTTAAAGTCTTCATTTTTCGGCAAACCTTTAATCAGTAACGGCTCGAATAATTCAGCTTTTGAATTAGAGAGCATCTGCTTAACCTGGTCAACGATTCTGCCAGCCCAGCCGAAAGAACCTACAAACGCCAGGTATTTAGTTTTCGGCCGCAAAGCGTTTACCAAAAATGCCGCATAAGCTGCTGCTGGATGTAGACCAGTCAAAAACGTCGGCGAAGCAAGCACTATACCCGCCGCGTCAACAGTTTCAACAGCTAATTTTCCAATATCCGCTGTAACTAGGTCAAATTGCTGCACACCAACGCCCCGATTCATAAGAGCCTTCACCAGATGATCGATCATTTTACGAGTGCTGCCGTGCATAGAAGCATAAGCGACAATGACTTTATTTTCAACCTTATCCTCATTGATCCATTCTTTATATGCGTCAATCACTATTTGCGGTTTGTTATAAAGCGGCCCATGACTTGGCGCGATAATCTCGATATTGTACGCTTCGATTTTGGCGATATTTTTAACTATAATATTTCTGAACGGCATCATTATTTCGGCATAATACCGCTTATTGCACTCCATAACTTTGGCCATATCCGTTGCGAACAAATCAGATGTCGCAAGATGTGAGCCGAAGAAATCGCAGCTAAACAGAATTTTATCTTCCGCCAAATATGTACACATTGTTTCCGGCCAGTGTACCCACGGTGTTAAAAGAAATTTCAAAGTTTTGTTGCCGAGTGAAATTTCCTGGCCGTCTTCGATGACCATAAATCGGTCTTCTGCAATTTCGTGCAAGTCAATCAACATACCTTTGCATTTAGCGTTTGTAACGAGTTTAGCGTCTGGAAATAGCTGCAAGACATTCGGAAGCGAGCCGGAATGATCCTGCTCTGCGTGATGCGAAATAACGTAATCGAGTTTCTTAACGCCCATTTCTGTCAGATTCGCCAAGAGCGTTTCCCATTTTGGCGGATCGACCGTATCCAGTAAAGCGGTCTTTTCGCTGCCTTTCACTAAATACGCATTGTAGCTAGTGCCGTCCGGCAGCGGGATGATCTCATCAAATAACCTTCTATCCCAATCAATAGCTCCAACCTCAAAAATATCCGGCTTTATTTGACGCATAGTTAAGCTCCAGTTTAAAGTAATTTCTTCGCTGCTTCGATAACACTGCTGTAATTTGGTTCCTGCACTATTTCAGGGACAATTTCTGCGTACCTTATAACGCCGGTTTTATCAACGACAAATACCGCGCGGGCAAGCAATCTTAAATCTTTTATCAATAAGCCATAAGCATTACCGAACTCCGCCTTTTTGTAGTCGCTCAATGTAACTACATTTTTGATACCGGCTGCGCCGCACCAGCGACCCTGTGCGAAAGGCAAATCCATACTGATAGTTAAGATTTTTACGTTTTCGCCAAGTGCCGATGCTTGTTCGTTGAATTTTCGCGTCATCGTGTCGCAGACGCTGGTGTCAAGAGAAGGTACTGAACAGATTATGCAGGTCTTTCCCTTAAACGAACTCAATCGAACAGGCGACAAGTCATTTGCGGTTACTTCAAAATCCGGCGACTTATCGCCAACCTTCACTTCGTTGCCGCTAAGTGTCAGCGGATTACCCTTCATCGTTACAGTTCTTTCCATAGTACACCTCTAATAATTAAAATTCTAAATTCTAAAACCAAAATCCTAAACAAATCCAAAAATCGAAATTCTAATTTTTAAAACGAATTCTAATAGTTTTGGGCATCAATTTCAGCATAAGCTGTCGGATGAGCGCAGGCTGGGCATTTATCCAGAGCCGATGTTCCTTCGTATACATAACCGCAATTTCTGCAAACCCAGCGAACCGGTTTTTCACGTTTGAATACTTTGTCATTTTCAATATTTGCCGCAAGTGCCAAATACCTGTCGCGATGTCTTGCCTCTGCGACTGCGATAGCTTTGAAAACACCTGAAATTTCTGTAAAGCCTTCTTCTTTTGCGATCTGTGCAAAATCAGGATACATACTTGTTGTTTCGTGATGTTCGCCTTCGGCAGCAGCTTTCAGGTTATCGATAGTCTTGCCGATAACGCCTGCCGGAAACGCAGCCGCGATCTCAACATCGCCGCCTTCAAGGAATTTGAATAAGCGTTTTGCGTGTTCTTTTTCCTGCTCTGCTGTTTCGGTAAATATAGCGGCTATCTGCTCGAAACCTTCTTTTTTCGCTGCCGATGCCCAATATGTGTACCTGTTGCGTGCCTGCGATTCGCCTGCGAATGATGCGAGTAAATTCTTCTCTGTACGACTTCCTTTAAGATTCATAATTTTCCTTTCTGTTTACATAGTATCTGAACGTTTATCTTTTTTAATTTCCTGACATGATTTACACAATCCCTCGATATATACTGTCGCACGCAAAACCTTGAACTCGCCTGTAATTGTTTCAGGTACTTTTATATTCTCAAAGGTTTCGAGCGAAAAGTCAAAAATTTTTTTGCATTTAACGCATTTATAATGCTGATGACTGGTACAGTCTGCATCAAACCGCCTTACATCGCCAGTGCCTTCGACAATAAAGGCCGCCCCTATATCCGTCAGAGTATTTAAGGTACGGTTGACGGTATCAAACGAAACATTCGGCAATGTCTTATGAATTTCTTCATAGACAGCCTCTGCGGAAGGGTGCTCTTTTGAGCCAAGAAGTGCCTTATAAATAGCAATTCTCTGCGGCGTGAGCTTCAAGCCCTTTTCTTTACAGAGATTACAAAATGTATCGAGTTTCTGTTTCATTTTAAATTTAGACCTGAATTAATATTTAATCCTATATAGGAATTAATACTATTTGTCAACAGGGAAATTTAGAAATTTTAGTGATAATTGAAAGTATGCTTTATCGGACTATGGATAAAATAGGCAAAGTTTTATATGGAAAATTCCCAGAGTTGTGTTAAATTGGGCGACTTTTAAGTCGAAAACATAATAGGAAGACACAAAAATACTTATGAATGGTAAACGTAAAGACATTTTGACGACAGGGCAGGTCGCACAGATATGCAAAGTAGCACCGCGAACGGTAACCAAATGGTTCGATAGCGGCCAATTGAAGGGTTATCGCATCCCCGGCGGGCGCGATAGAAGGATCCCTACTTCGGAACTGCTCCGCTTTATGAAAAGCCATAATATGCCGACCGACCAGTTGGAACACGATAAAATCCGTATCCTTATCGTTGATAGCGATTGGCAGCTCGCCAATAATACAGCCGCCGAACTTCGCAAAATGCCGGTGTATGATATTGAAACAGCGGGAAGCGGATTTGACGCTGGTCTTATTGCACAAAAGTTTGAGCCTCACGTTATTCTTATTAACCTTATGGCCGCCGGTATTGATGCCGACCATATTTGCAGTAATATACGCAACAACGAGGATTTGCAGACAACCAAGGTAATTGCCTTCGCCGAGGGAGTAAAACAGAATGAAATCGGGGCGGTTTTGAAAAAAGGCTATGATGCCTGCCTGACAAACTCGTCAGACATTTCAGAGATCATCAAGACCATCAATCAGGTTACTTCAATCATCTAAATTCAAATAAATGCGCAAGGGCTAAATTACTGAAATTTTTAAAATAACGTGCAAGCGTTTTTCATTTTTGCGCAAGCGGGTCAAAAAACGGGGATAAAATCAGGGGTTTTTCAGTTTTTTTGAGACTTTTTCATAGAAAAATAGGAAAAATTTTGGTTTTTTTACGGTTTTTCGGGATTTTTCGGAGAGGGCGCGTGCGCGTTTTTTTAAAAAGCATAGTTTTCAGAAATTTAATGAGGGGGCAATTTTTTACGGGAAATAAAAAATCAAATAACTTGCAGCGATTTTTAAAAAAAGTGCGCAGACATACAAAAACAGGCGCAAATTTTGAAAAATGAGTTTTTGAGACTTGCGCCTATTAAGTTAAAAACTAATTCGTCCACTTCGCGGATATACGCTTCGCTCCTATGAAAAGTGAAAAGTTGTGGAACCGCTTCGCGGAGATTTTTATCAATTCGGTTTCGATACCAATTTATATATTTTATTCCTTACTTGATTAAAGAATATAGATTGAAGTTTTAAGGATGTGTATTAAAATAAAAAGAAATTTTAAGGAGATCAACAATGCGGAAATTCATAGTTCTAGTTTTCTTATCAATCTTCGTTATTAATACCACTGCATTTGCATTTTTTTCAGGAGGAAAAAAAGAATCACGAGCAGTTGCTGCCACTGTGAACGGTGCAAAAATATATGAAGATACATTAGTCAAAATCGCAAGACACAGGGCAGAAGAAACATCTCGAAGCAATCCCGAATTTGATTTAGCTCAAGCTAGAAGTGTTGTCTTAGGAGAAATGATTTTTACAGAAATTATACTTCAAAAAGGAAAAGAAAAAAATATTTCTATCCGCGAGCAGGAACTTAAAGACGAAATCAGCCAATGGGAAAGATCTCCATATGATGAATTAAAAAAAGATACAAATTTTAAAGGAGATTTCGCTGAAATAGAAAGATCAATCAAAGCCCAAATGATATATCGAAAATTATTATTGCAGGAATACGTCAACGAATTAAAACCTACGGAAGAACAAATGCGTAAGTTCTATGAAGAGAACATTCATTTCTTTCAGGAAAAAACCAAGTATCATATTAAATCAATAGATATATGGCCAGATCAGGATTGTAATGATACAAATTATGCAGACACACAGGCCAAAGAGAATGCACAGAAAATTTTGGAAAGACTTAAAAGCGGGGAAGATTTTAATTCAATTGCCGAGGCAGAAATTTTAAAAAGGGAAACAAAGGCTTTAAATAAGATGGGCATTGATAAGCCTGCGGAGACGAGAGCGGATGTTAATTCACATTTCGAGAAACTTACGGCAGGAATGGACCCAAACGATCCAAGAGTCAAAATTGCGAAAAAAGTTCATGAAATGAGCCTCCAAAGATTAGACGAAAATCCATCTCTTTTAAGCAAACACAGAAAATGTGATACAATGTATGTAAAGGCAGAACTCAATATGAATCCTGAACTACAAAAAGCGGTCTTATTACTTAAGCCGGGGCAAATGAGCGAAGTTTTAACTCTTGAAGGATATGGCAGAAAAAATAATAAAAACACATATTATAGTATTATACAGTTCCTCGAAAAAATTGAAGGCACAACACAAAGCTATGAAGAAGTCAAAGACAGGTTGCGTCAATATGTCTTAAATCAACTACAGGAGAATGCTTTTTATGATTATGGGCCCAAATTAATAAAAGAGGCGGATATAAGATTTACAAATCCCGCGGATGATTATAGATTGCAGGATAAAAAAGAAGTAAGTGAACCGAATGTGAAAGAATAAAAATTGTTTTATAAAACCCCTTGGGTAAATGAAGGGAAAAACCCCCTGGCAGGCCAGGGGGCTAAATATGGAAAGTAAGCAGGTCAAGGCGTAAATACAGAAAACCCCCCGGCGGGCCGGGGGGCTAAATACGGACGAACTCCTTGCGGTCAAGGGGTCAATACGGGAAAACCCCTTTTTATAAAACCCCCTGGCAGGCCAGGGGGCTAAATACGAAAATAAATACAGAAAAATTTTAAGAGAGAAGTTTATATGCAAAAACTACTTGCTTATATGATAACGTGGACAACATACGGGACATGGCTGCAAGGGGATGAACGAGGATATGTAAAAGACGGCGAAGTTTTGTCAGCCAATCCTGCACTTGAAAAATCTAATTTATCATCTATCACACAACAAATAACTAAACTCAATCCCCAACAAAAAATCAAAGCACAAAATGCTATTATCGAGGAAGCAAAAAGAATCAATCATAAAATCTATGCCATCGCGGTTTGTTCTAATCATATCCACATTGTTGCAGAAAATAATCAAATACCAATGAGTCAAGTAGTCTCGCGATATAAGAATATCGCAACGGCCGCGCTAAAACATACAGGTTTGATGGATAAAATCTGGAGCAAAGGATTTGATAAAAGATTTTGTTATGATATAAAAGAAATAAATGCCAGAATCGATTATGTTAATAACCACAATCAAAAGTAACCGGAGGACATAATATGGAATACGCAATAGGCAAAGCGGGAAGAGTAGCAGCGGCGAGATTATTTGAAGGTGAAAATCTTTACGACTGCATCGAATCGATCGCCAGCAAAGAACAGATAAAATGCGCGGCGGTTCTTATCACGGGCGGGATAAGAAAAGCTGATGTTGTTGTCGGGCCGAAGGTGGAAACGCCGAAGATCGAGCCGAACTTTTTTAATTTTACAGGGCCGGGTGAAACGCTGGGTGTTGGTACGATTTACTGCGATGAGGGTGTGCCGAAACTGCATATTCACGCCGGGATTGGAAGAGGCGAGGTTCATATTGTCGGCTGTCCGCGGGGCGGAGCATCGGTATTTCTCATTCTCGAAGTTACGATCATCGAAATTGTCGGTATCAACGCGGCAAGGGAAAAAGACCCGCAGACGGGGTTGAAACTTTTAAGAGTTGCTAGTTGTTAGTTGATAGTCGTTAGTTGTGGAATACCGGCTTTGCCATACTGCCGAAACGACGAGATCCTTCCCCCTCTGATTTTGTTTTCAAGGAAACAAAATTCTTGAAGACTCTACGAACCCTGCCATATTGATGGCAGGGCTAAACGACGAGATCCTTCGCTTTGCTCAGGATGACAGGGGGGGCGGGAATACAATGCGTATTTCAATTTTTACCTATATTTTAGTGGTTAAGATTAGGGAAAAACCCTGATACTAAAGGCAAGAAAAGAGCCGTAGAAAAGATAGATTCTAAACTTCGCTCCCGCTTCAAATAACAATTCATTTAAAGGAGAAAAAAATGAGCGAGCATGAGATAGGTAAAGTTTCGGACTTCTTTTCGCATCCTGTGGCGGCAGGGGTTGAACTGCTGGATGAACTTAGTGTTGGTGATCATATCATAATCAAAGGGCACACAACGGATATTGAAATGACGGTTAAGGAAATTCAGATCGATCATCACGATGTTAAAACCGCACATTCGGGAGAATCTATCGGCATCAAAGTTCCAGACAGAGTACGAAAAGGAGATCACGTATTTAAAGTAGAACCGTGAGAACCAGTAGTCAATAGTCAGTAGTAAGTAGACATTAGAAAATAGAATTTCTACTTTTCCATTGGGTACACGAGTTTCCACTGATGGCGGATTTTGTCCATCGTATTTATAAAAGCTATACTCACGGAGAGCGGCATAATGTCGCTTTCCGTTTTTTTGTTTCTGATGCACTGCATAACTTCGAGCGCTTCATACGTGTAGCCGTTGCCGAGGCGGTCGAAGGAATATTCTTTCTGGCGTGATGAGCCTATAGTTACTATGAATTTGTCGGGATGGAAAAAATCTTTCGGGATCTCGATTCTGCCTTTTGTTCCGAAGATTGACGCGGCGCACGGCATTGCAAGATGAAACGAACAATTCATAGAAGCTATTTGGCCTTTTTCATATTGGAAAATCATCGAGGCTTGTTCGTCAACGCCGGTTGAGCCGAAGTGGGCGAGGCTTGCGATATTTGACGGCTCTTTGCCGTACACCATTTGCGCAAAAGCGATATCATAGATGCCGATGTCGAGGAGTGAACCGCCGCCGAGATTGGGATCGATCAAGCGTTGTTTTTCGTTATCGCTGCAATCGAAACAGAAGTTTGATGTGATCAGGGAAATATCGCCGAGGTCGCCGTTGGAAATTATTTGGCGGATCTTTGAAATGGCGGGAAAAAAATACATCCACATTGCTTCCATTAGGAAGACTTTATTTTTTTTGGCAGCGTGAATCATTTCTGTAACTTCAATGCTGTTCATCGCGAAAGGTTTTTCGCAGAGGACGGCTTTGCCATTATCAAGGCATAATATAGTTTCGGCTTTGTGATTCGGATGCGGGGTCGCGATGTAAACGACATCGACGTTGTTATCTTTTGCCAGAGAATTGGCGCCGATATGGCAATTAGGAATATTGAACTGGGCGGCAAATTTTTCCGCGGTTTCCATTTTGCGTGATGAGACGGCGGTAAGCTGGGCATAGGGCAAAACAGCAAGAGCCTCGGCGAACTTGTGCGCGATTCCACCTGTTCCGACAATTCCCCAACGAATTTTGTCTGCCATTGTGAAACCTTTCGAGGTTTATTTATTTTCTGTATTAATTTTTTCTATGACCTGCGGCAATTCAGATAAATTTGAAATGGCAGTAATGCCGGGCGGAATCTTTTTGTTTATATTTATCGGTGTTTTTTTTAGCACAGGATACATACCGACCTGTATACTTCCGTTTATATCGTTATCGACGCGGTCGCCTACGAAGAGAATTTGGTCTGGGTTGAGGTCGAGCTGCTTTGCGGCGGAGAGGAACATTTCAGGGTGCGGTTTTCGCTTGTTGAACATATACGAATAATAAATGAAATCGAAAAAATCAAAGAGGCCTAATTCGCGAAGCTGTTTGTTCAGCACGGAAGCGGAAACAAAAGTGTTCGAGAGAATGGCTAATTTGATCCCTCTGTTTTTAAGAGTTGTGAGAGTCTGGTGGATGTCGTGCTCGATGGTAACTAATCTGGCAAGCGGTTCATACCAAAGCCAAACGAGGTCTTCATATTGTTTGTCTGTGAGCTGGTGGCCCATTTTTTTGCCGAGATTTTTGAGGACAATCAAAGCGTCGAAATCGTGTCCTGTGAAATGCGAGAGTACGATCCGAAAATGGATTGCCAGCAGACTGCGAAGTGCGTAAAACCAACGGAAGCCGGTAACTTGCCCCTGATCTTTCAGCCATTGCCAGGTTTGTTTGGCGGCCTGCAAAAACGGTTCATGCGGGTCGATTTTCCCATAGTTCAG
>Ga0154577_1104_pt1 | contig 21636 bp, 11 predicted proteins | sample RifGroF2_FD_116006 | JGI IMG/M metagenome (GOLD analysis project Ga0154577, IMG submission 116006) | Planctomycetes bacterium GWF2_42_9
GGACTTACTATATCGACTTACAAAAAAGCGAAACTTATCTTACGTTATCGAGTTGGCTGGGGCGTTTTTCACACCGCCAATCTTTTCAACAGGTTTTTCGGCTCAGCCTTATTCTGTCTCGTATACGGCGACACAGTCTGATGCAGGAAAGTACTTACAGGTATTGTTTTGCTCCGTTTCGTCGGTAAACGATTCGATATTTCTAGACTCTGCGTCGGTGACTATAATCTGTGGCTCTGGTGATTTGACTGCTGACATGAGCGGCGATTGTAAAGTTGATTTTGAGGATTTCGCCATATTTGCATCGGAATGGCTTGAATGCAGTGCAGGCAGTGGTTGTATATAAAAATTAAACTTTTTTAAGGAGGAGATATGAAGATCGGTTATGCATCGCTTACAGCAATATTTGTGCTGTGTATTGGCCAGTGCTACGGAGCTCTGACTAACGGGTCGTTTGAATTGCCAAATACAAGCGGACAATGGCTTAATAAGAAAGACAATGGTGCTGCGGCCAAAGCCAGTAATTGGGTGTATGCTATTTTGGGATCGAGCGGAAATGAATCTTACGCTATAGGGTCTGCTGATCCTTGCGCAGCTGGATTAGTTCCGGCAGACGGCACCCAGATGATAGCGTTTCATGGCTATCAGATAATGCAAAATACCGGGCAGGCAATGACAGCTGGCGTAACCTATACAGTGAATCTATTTGTGTCATCAAAGAATGGGGCAGCAGATTCATTGAATGTTGAGATATGGAGCACCAGTTACGCTCCGCCTTCAGTAGCGACAACGGCGGGAATCGCAAAATTCTTATATTTACAGAAGATTACAGCGCCATTGTTTAGTGCAGGGTTTAAGCAATATTCAGTGTCTTACACCGCTAACGCCGATGATCAAGGCAAGAATATAATGATATCGATGTATAATCCTAATTTTGTTAACGATTTGGTATATGTAGATGGCTTTACGTTAACGACGAGTACCCCTGCGACAGGTCTCGTTAACGGCTCATTCGAAGATCCAAATTATCCCGCATTACCTTTAGTCGGTGGTGCGATGGCTGCTGGATGGTATTATAGCGACCCCGCGGTAGGTTTTTGCAACATTGGGCCTCGTCATCCTGACTGGGCGGCAGGAATTCAAGTTGTGGATGGTCGTCAGTTCGTAACATTGCGTCAGCAAAAAATATGGCAGAATACACATTTACAGATGGCAGCCGGAATTTCCTATATGCTTAAAGCGTATGTGGCAGGTGAAAGCGGGAGGGCTGATGGCTTTAAAATGCAGATGATTAGCAGCAATACTGCAGATGGCGCATTAAGTACCAATGAGTTGAGTGTTCAATACTACACGCCTGCTGTCGCGGCTACATCAGGATTGCAGCCGGTTACGCTTGCATATACTGCGACCAGCGCAGATGCAGGCAAGTACCTTCAGGTCGCAATTTCCTCGGTTCCGACAACTAACGATTTCCTATTCATTGATAACGTTACGCTGTTGTCTGCTCCACGGTTGGCTGGGGATGCAGATGAGAATCACCGTGTTAACATGTTCGACCTGGATGCTCTGGCTAACCAGTGGCTTATGTGCACTGATCCATTGGGAACAGGTTGTGTTAAAGTCGGAAAATACGCAAATATGGTGTATGCTCCATCGATTACCAATGTTGCAGTTGATGGAACCTTAACGGAATGGTCGGATGCTATTTGGACACCGATAGCTGATGTGGTTGACGGCACCGCGACAGATGTTTCGAACGCAATGTATGCGTGCAAGTGGAATCCTGCAACAAATGTGATATATCTCGCAGTCAAACTGATTGATACTGACCGTAACTTTATTCCTAATTATGGTGAGTTCCTTTCGTGGGATGGTCAAGATGATCTGATTATCTATTGCGACGGAGCGAATAGTGAGAGTGCGGGATTTTCAAGTGGGGCAGGCGGGAATTTCTCGACGGCTCAACAGTATTACGTTGGACCTACCGGTTCAGGCAATACAACATGGCAGATATGGGGCGGAAATAACGAGTATATGCCATACTATGAAGATCCCGGCCTGGTTTCTGCTTGCGTCGTGAATGGTAATAATCTCAGCTATGAAGCCATAGTTGTTCCTTTTGACTGGTATGATGGACTTGCTAACGACCCAGACAAATCTACAACTACAACTATGCTCAGTAATGAGAAAGTGTTGGGCTTTGATGTTACGATCGTGACAAAACACGTGACTGGCTATGGCGCGATTCAACCTAACACTGTGGCAGGTAAGTGGAATGACGCAAGTAAATTTGCAAAGATAATGTGCGTGCAGAATACGCCTACACAATGCGGCGCATGGGGCTATGAATCTGCAGATGCCAATAAGGATTGCAAGGTTAACTTTAAGGATTTTGCTCTGCTTGCCGGAAACTGGATAGTATGTAATGACCCGGCAGGTTGTCCGTGATTTGTTGATGTTACAAACTGTTCGGGTATGTTGCCCGGGCAAATTTTTTAAATTCCTATTTTATGGAGGAGTTATGAGAAAACTGGTAATGTTACTTATGGTATGTGTTTGCATGACAGGTATTGCAAATGCGGGGCTGACGAATGGCTCGTTCGAGTCTCCGGCGTTGGACGAATGGACGCCGAATCAGCAAGCCAGCGGCTGGACCTATTTTGATGTATCTGGATGGGGCGGCGGCTATTATGGTGCTGGAACAGCACATCCGGCATGGGGACCAGCTTGGCAGCCGGCAGATGGAACACAGTTCATTGCGATTAGATCGTATGCTCTTTGGCAAACGTCGGACATGAAATTTGTCGAAGGTGTTACCTACACTCTTGGCGTTTGGTCGGTGCAAGAGAATCCCCGCTCCAGTAATCTCGGAATGAGCATTGTTGCCAGTGACAGTGCGGCCATTTTAGGTGATGCTATCGTTGCATCAACTGCTGTAGAGCCGCTGACCACGAGTATGTCTGAGTTCAGCCTTTCTTATACTGCTACTGCAGCAGATGCAGGCAAATGGATTCAGGTTTGCTTTTATGAAAATCCGAATGTGAATTCGGGACTATGGATTGACAATGCAACGCTCGTTCCTGAGCCGGCAACTCTTACCTGCCTGGCTTTAGGTGGTCTGGCTTTTTTACGCAGAAACCGTAAGTAGTAGATTTTAAGTTAGTTTGTGCCCTCAGACTTTGCTGGGGGCACAAACATTTTAAGGAGTTTATTATGGAAATGAACTTAAAAACAAAAATGTTAAATTTCAATGGTCGTCAGCGCACAATTGTAAGAGGGTTTACACTGGTTGAACTCCTTGTGGTCATTTCCATAATAGCGCTGCTATTGGCAATATTGATGCCTTCATTAAATAAGGCTCGTGAAGCAGGGCGTAGAGTTGTATGTTGCTCAAACCTTAGACAATGGGGTATTGGATTCATGCTTTATGAGCAGGACTACCGCGGCCGGCTGCCGATGGCTTATGCTTCTGCAACGACTGGCGCGTGGTTTCAGGTTAGTACCATGGGAAAATACCTGCCAAATAAGTCTGTTAAGTGGGATACTGGCCAAGAAATAATAACCCAAGGCATTGCTCTTTGTCCATCTCATGCAGCGGCACGAAGCAGCAAGGCTGGGCGAAGTTACGCGTTTAATTATTACCTGAAATATCCGGATGATATACGTCCGGGGGCTAGTAACCGAGCGGTTGATTTTAAGACGGATCCCCATAAAAAAGACCAGGCGGTACTTGCTGACGGCTGCATAGATGCACCTACATGGAGTGGAATGATCCCAGTGGCGGATTCAGCACAGTATTACTTTTCAAACAAAGGTGAAATAAATTATTACAGGCACGGTGGCAAAGGCTCACAGGAGATAGGTGAGCGGAGCCGCTATAGCGGAAAAGGAAACGTCCTATTTGGTGATTGGCATGTAAGTACGACAGTGCTTAGCGATCGATTTTGGGTCGGTACAGTAAATGATCGCGATATTACCATATATTTTAAAAAGTAAGAGCATAGAAGCTACGAATTCGTGCAGGGCTGCATTAAATAGAGCACAATATAAAATAATGGATTATTCCATGTTGCCGTTAGGTGAGGTAAGTAGTGCGTATCAGAGTTATTCAATTTGCTGTACTATGTGTCGTTTGTGCTTTCTGCACTTCAAATTGCATCGCTTTTGATATTTCGTTCATCTGTCCTCAACCGAAGCGGGTTGCGGTTGGAAATGATAACTGCCTTATTCCTTACAAGATAAAGATTGCTGTTGATGCAAATGCGGCAAATTTGGCTAGGCAATTGCTCGTCTCGGAATTGTCGCGGTATGTTGCTATGACATTTGACGGTACTGAATGGGATATGACATTACGGTTTGCGGCAGGTCAGACTGATATATTTCCGCAAGGGTATCGCCTTGCGATACAGCCGAAAGAAATATTAATCTGGGCAAATGATTGTCAGGGGTTCCGTAACGGCGCAATCACATTATTATGGCTTGTCCGCGGGGCGGCTGCTTGCCAGAGGGCCGATAAAGGTGTGAGCTTAAGGTCAATGGTGATAGAAGATAGCCCTGATACATCGCGCCGCGGCATGGATTTACAGTTGTGCTTTTCCGGTCCTGATGCGGATTTCATGTATGATTCAGTGCGCAGCTTGGCAATGCTCAAGTATAATGTGATCATGCCGGATTTGGGACTTTTTTACATGCCCCAGACCGTAGCGACCTCCAAAGAAGCTGCTTCGCATTTGCCTCCAAAGAGCAAGCCGATTGATCGTACAAAATTCAGAGAATGGGTGAGGTTTTGTGAAAAGTGGGGGTTGGAAGTAATACCAAAAGTTAACTGTTTAGGGCATAGCGAACGGGGCGTGCCGTGGGTCAGCGCCTTTGGAAGAGGGCTTGATATTGATGATGAGCGGAATTACGACGTCATCTATGCAATAATTGACGCATACATTGAAGATTGTCCCAATATCAAATACATTTGTATAGGTATGGACGAAGCAGTCGATAGTATGCGTGAGAACAGCAAAAAATACGATAAACCTGCCTATGAGCTACTTGCGGAACATATAAATAAAGTTGTAGCGTATTGCAAAAAGCGGAATGTGATACCGATAGTTTATCATGATATGCTCCTTGGCGAACAAGAAAAGATATACTGGCGTGAGGGTGTAGCCAACGGTACTGAGCTGGAAACTTATCGGGCAAGGGCATTGATCCCTAAAAGCGTTGTAATAGATTATTGGAACTATGAAGGGTTTGAGCGATATCGCACGGTCGAAAATTTTCAAAAGGAAGGTTTTGAGGTATGGCTGACACCGTGGGCTGGAGCAAGTGTCCGCACTATGGGGCAGAATGCGCCGGTGCTTGGAAGTTCAGTAATTGGCAGCACATGGATAGATTGTACTTATACCGATTCCTTCGAATTTGGCGGAAAATATCGAATTTTTTATACAACCAAATGGCTCCATGATGCGATTTCGAATTTAGCTGCAATTACCTGGAATAGTAATGCCCAGGTAAAACAATCTTTTGATATGGGTTTTGATGCCGGCCTGGTTACAGCAAGTTTGTACTGGGACAGGCCTGTGTATCAAAGTGCTCAAACAGCATCTGTAAAACTGCCTAAAATCAAACCAGGCATAAGCAGGTATGTGGATGAGATATTCAAAACACTCAAACTTAAATCAGAAAAATATAATTTCAAAGGGCTCGACTTTGAGATTGATAAGGGTAGTGCGGTTGTGTTGGGTAATGTTGCGCCGGTAGATGTCAGAGCTGTAATGTCGCAACCCAAGCCATGGTCGATTGTAATCGATGGTAAAAAATGCGCAAAGATATCTGGTATCAATAAGGTTCGAGCTTCAAACGAATGTGTTTTGTATACCAGAGATTTCGGGCGGTCCACGCGTACAAGTCAATATGGCACAGAGGCAGTGATCCGCTGTGGCCAGACACATTATTGCGATACTTGGGGCGTTGGTAATAACTCTATACCACGTAACGGTTATGTATTATCAGGCCAGGGCGGCTATAATTTGTATTCAAATGGCGGCGAAAGTTATGACAATGAAGCATTCAGCGGTTATCACACTGTAGGGCTTGTAGATGCCAATGATGATGAGGTGGCTTTAGGCAGCAGGCCTCTCGATGGTGCGTCTCAAGCTAAATTAGTTTTAAAGCGCAAAGCTAGTTCGCTTGTATTTTTGCATACGACGGCTTATGAAGCGGCACATTATATGGATCCTATGGCAACAATTGAAATCGTATATGCAGATGGCGGCAAAGCTGTTTGTCAATTGCGATACGGGCGCGATATATGCAGCTATGATGATGTCTGCTTTCTTTATGGAAAGAAAGATATGCCCGAACGATGGCTTGCATACGCCGATTATGGCCAAGGTTTAAATGATGGTGTACTGCTGTATGCCTATCAGTGGAAGAATCCTGAGTCTGACAGGGAAATCTTAGGTGTAAACTTTTACGCCAACGATCTCGGTGCCCGGATCGGTTATGTTGTATTAAGTATGCTCAGTATAAATTAGATGGCACAAAGAGGTTGAATTTATGCGTTTTTTTGCAATGCTTATAATGAACGTATCTGTAGCTGCTAATACATTTGGCTTCTATGAAGCATCGGCATGGAATATAGCAGCTCGACCGCGTCAGGTGAACGAAATTGCAGGCAATCCAGGCTTTGTACTGCGACATAGTTCTACAATCTATGTCGCTGATGATAATGATATGACGATCGCAGGGGTATTACGGGATTATATTAAGGAACATTTTGGATTTATTCTTACAATTGTTCGAGGTAAGCCAGTCGGCAATGTGATTGGGTTGAAGCGAGATGTCATCAATAACACCCGCCAGGAGCAATATAAATTGGATATTTTGCCAAGCGAGGTGGGTATTGCCGGCCATGACCGCGGGGCTGTACGCAATGGCGTAGCCTTATTGATGGGGATACTATCTGACCCGCGACTGTGTCTTGAATCGCGATTATTGATTATTCCCAGTGTTCAGATCACAGATTGGCCGAAGATCACCGGTTTTCGCGGCATGCATCTACAGATATATTCGACGCCATTCGAGCCTGATTCCATCAAGCGCTTTGTGGATGGGGCGATGCTTTTGCGTATGAATACCCTTGTGTTTGATATCGGCAGTAATTGGAAAAGTACGACCAACAAGGCGAATGGCTCATATACTCGCGAGCAAATCCGTGAACTGGTTCAATATGCTAAGGTCAGGGGCTTTACAGTTATACCATCAATGAATCTGCTTGGTCATTCCGAACGCGGGCCAATTTGGTATTCGAAGCGAGGCGAAGGCATCGATATGACCAACTCATTGAATTATTCTCTTGTCGGCAGTATGCTAACCGAAATGGTCGTGGATTATGATAATCCGGCCTATTTTCACGGCGGAATGGATGAAGCACTGACTACAATTCAGCTAAATGCTGCCGCGATGAACAAGACCGAAAGAGACACTCTTAAAGATCATATTATAGCCATTAACAATATCTGCAAGGCGAGAGGCATGCAGCTAATTATATGGCATGATATGCTGGTTGATAGCAGTGAGGTCAGCGAAGTTGCTTCTGGTACACCTGCTCCCAATGGTACAGCTGCAGCGAGACCTCTGGTTCCGAATGATGTGATCATCAATGTCTGGGATTACAACAACGGCGGCGGAGTAACATGTGTGCAGCTTTTCAAGATGCTGGGTAATCCTGTGATCGGGCTTGCCTGGATGGACGTATCAGTAAGTGATATGTCCAATACGGTTGTAACGCAAAATCTTGCGGGCATGATTACTGGAACATGGACCGACATTTGTGTGTACCCTAATCCACTGGCCCAGGTGTTCTGGCAAAATGAGCATTTTTCACGATCCCTCGCGCTTGGAGGGCATTATTCATGGTATTCCAGGGCGGAAGTCGGAGACTCCAGAACGGTAGGTTTTGATCCTGCGGTCTTCTCAAACTTATGTCGTTGGGAGCGGGGCACAAGAAGGATACCTCGAGATTGCAATTTTATAGACATGTCGGCAATAACAGGCCTTCGCAATTTGGATGATGATGGGCCTCGAATTATTAATGCGGTAAATGCGGCGGTTCCGCATAAAAATGGGTTGTCATACTTTCGCGGTATGCCATTCAAGGTTGATACCAGCAGGTACCTGGAGTGGCAAAGCAAATTCAGCGGTTCTTTTGCTATAGCCGATAACCAAAATTCGCCAGCTTACAAACATCGTGTAACGATCAAAAAGGGGAGCACAAAGCTTCGGACTTTTGATGTTGATGGGGTCAACATAGGCCGAGGGCAGGATCAGCTCGTGATTTATACAAATCAGAATCGACGAACAAATACCAGTATTTGGGGTAGCGAAACAGTTGTCAGCAATGGCAAAGTTGTTCTGATGCAAACTTACAATTCAGCTGATAGCCGTATACCACGAAATGGGTTTGTACTCAGTGCCCATGGAAGCAGAATGGGCGACATCGCAACCGGAGTTTCTCTTGGTGATACGGTTACAGTTGAACGCGTATACAGCGACCATAATGAACCAGCATTTGTTCTTGATAATCGTGCAATTCCGGCAACTTCATCGGGCAAGTTTATCACAGTCAACAGCAAGATACAAAATCTGGAAATTCTACAATCAGCGGTATATTCAACTATGCCGGGCGATGCTCCGGTGGTCGGGTATATGTTTACATATAGCGATAATTCACAGAGTGGTCCTTATAATATGTACTTTGGCCGAGAGCTTGGCGCATTCAATGAGTCTGTCGGAATGTATGATCCTAATGTGAGCAAGAAAATATGGCTGGCGTACACTAATTATGGCAAAGATTCTTTTCAGGGTGAAGTAGAAGAAATCTATTCGTTTCATTGGAAAAATCCCGTCCCAGAAAAAACAGTTAAAACTATTACAATATCTCGCGGGGCTAATGCACCTTTGATAGGAGTTGTGGTGCTGGGCATGACGAGTTACAATGATTTTTGCGGGGAGTACAACTTTGCCGGCGATTTTGATGACGACTGTTTAGTTGGTCTCAAAGATTTATCTGTTTTTACAGAACAATGGTTGATGTCAAGGTGAGAAATTATTTTTAAGGGTACTATTTATTATGATCGAACTTGAAAAGCTTAAAGCTGCACACTCGAATGCAAGCACAACCCTGGTTGGCAAATCCTTGCCTAACATACCATGGGAGAATAAATCTGATGCTTGCAAAAACGTTGTTTGGAGATATAGTAAAAATCCTATAATACAGCGTGATTTGCTCCCGTTCTCGAATAGTATTTTTAACAGTGCTGTTGTGCCATTTGAGGGTAGTTTTGCTGGTGTATTTAGGTGCGACGACACTAAGCGTCATATGCGACTTCATGCCGGTTGGAGCAGAGATGGATTTGACTGGCAAATAAATCCAGAGCCGATAAAGTTCATTTGTGAAGACCCTGAAATAGGAAACTTTGTTTATGGCTATGACCCGCGTGTGTGTTGGATTGAGGATCGTTATTATGTAACATGGTGTAACGGTTATCACGGTCCAACAATTGGTATGGGCTATACATTTGATTTTAAGACTTTTTATCAGCTTGAAAATGCATTTCTGCCGTTTAACAGAAACGGCGTTATGTTCCCAAAAAAGATCAATGGCAAGTATGTGATGTTAAGCAGGCCATCAGGTCCAGGCCATAATGATTTTGGTGACATATTTTATAGCGAAAGTATTGACTTGAATTACTGGGGCCGACATAGGTTTGTCATGGCCACATCACCTGACCTATGCTGGCAAAGTACCAAAATAGGTGCCGGCCCAATACCGATTGAAACGAAAGAAGGATGGCTTTTGTTCTACCATGGCGTATTAACGTCATGTAGCGGTTTTGTTTACAGCTTTGGTGCGGCACTTCTTGATCTTAATGAGCCATGGAAGGTGAAATACCGAGCTACGCCTTACCTGCTGAGTCCGCAAAAGCTATACGAATGCGTTGGCGATGTGCCCAATGTCGTGTTTCCGTGTGCGACATTATGTGATGCGCCAACTGGGCGTATTGCCATTTACTATGGATGCGCGGATACGGTTACAAGTTTAGCTTTTTGTCAAGTCGATGAATTGCTTGGCTTTATAAAAGCTAATGTATAATTGAGCAGAGCATAAGAACTCGGTCAGGTAAATTCTAATATGCATATATTTGATTGGGCTATAGTGTGCATTGTCGTGGCGGGGCTTGCCGCTGGCGCATGTGCCACAAGAACATATGTCAAAAGTGCGGCTTCATTTCTTGCAGCCAATCGGTCTGCCGGGCGATATCTTCTGACCATGGCAGAAGGCATGGCATCGTTTGGAGCGGTTACAGTCCTAGCGGAATTTCAGCGGTTTTATACCGCTGGTTTTGCAGCGGTGTGGTGGGGGCTTGCAACATGGCCGATATTTATGGTGATATCGATGTCAGGTTGGATTGTGTATCGTTATCGTCAAACTAAGGCACTAACGATGGCGCAATTTTTCGAAATGCGGTACAGTCGAAAGTTCAGGATTTGTGCCGGCATACTGGCGGTAACGGCTGGTGTAATCAACTATGGCATTTTCCCTGCTATTGAAGCTAAATTTTTTATTTATTTCTGCAGCATACCGCAATATTTTGCCTCCATAGGAGGGTTCGAGATTAATTTAACGATGGGCGCTATTATGGCGATTATACTTTTAACCGCTTTGACGTTTACACTTTTTGGCGGCCAGATATCGGTGCTTGTTACAGATTTTTTGCAGGGGCAATTTGTAAATATCGTGTTCCTGTTGATCATGGTTGTATTAATAATTCAGTTTAATTGGTCTGATATCGTTGGCGTATTAAAAACTGTCGAGCCTGGAAAGTCGCTGGCAAACCCCTTCGATCAAAAAAATATTGCAAATTTTGCACTGCCGTTTTTTTTGATGAACGCGGCGTTTAATATTTATTGCTATATGGCATGGCAGGGCACACAGGGATGTTATTGCTCGGCAAAAAATGCACATGAGGCTCGTATGAGTCGTATTGTCTCCACGTGGCGAGCGGGTGTTATATGGGTCGTGGTGCCACTGATACCTGTATGTGCCTATGTATTACTAAACAGCAATTTGATGCCTGACAAAGCGGGCCTTGTTAATGCCGGTCTTGCCGGACTGGAATTGAGTACACAGGATCAGATCCGTGTTCCGCTGATGTTAAAAGCGATCCTGCCAACCGGAATACTGGGATTGTTTTGCGCAACCATGGTGGCTGCGTCTATAGCCACTCATCAGGCCTGCCTGCATTCCTGGGGCAGCATTTTTATGCAGGATGTTGTTATGCCTCTGAGACGAAGTGCCGACCACTTCTCGCCTGAAAAGCATATAAAGTACCTTCGCCTTAGTATAGTTGGTGTGGCTGCGTTCGTGTGGATTTTCAGCATGGTCTTTCCGATGAGGGACTACATATTGATGTTCCTGTATTCGACCGGAGCGATTTTTCTTGGCGGCGCAGGTGCTATTATCGTGGGTGGTTTATATTGGAGAAGAGGTACAACTGCAGGTGCATGGGCTTCAATGAGTACTGGTGCGATACTTTCTATATGCGGTGTTCTTATCAAGAATGTATTATGGTCACCATTAGTGCCTTTGTTGAAGGAGAAATTCTCCGATATCGAATGGATGCGGAGATTGCCAGCGGAGTTTCCGTTAGATGGTGTGCAGATGTCTTTTGGTACAGCTATTATCGCAATTTTGGCATATATCATTGTAAGTCTGTGTACTAAGGTTAGGCCGGGCTTTGATCTAGACGAAATGCTGCATCGTGAAAAAACTCGCGTTGATACTGGCGAGGGTAAGGCGTTTTGGAAGAACAAAACTTTTTCCGAGCTATTGGGTATTACGCCTGAGTTTACGTTCTGGGATAAATTTATATATTTCAGTTTTATTGGCTGGAGTATAACATTTTTTATAGTATTTTTGGTAGGAACTACTATTGCTATTTTCTGGAAGACGACTGACACGGGCTGGTCTAAGTATTGGCTGATCCATTTCGGCTTCCTTGCAGTTATCGGTGTGGTGAGTACGGCATGGTTCCTCGTAGGTGGATTCAGGGATATGTTCGATCTGTTCAGATCTCTCAAAGCTTCCAATGTTGATAGCGGTGATGATGGAACGGTCTCGTCAGACAATCTCAATCCAGCTTATTCAAAGCCCAAAGCGGTCACGGTTCAATCAGAATAAATAATGATACCTCTGGCGTGTTTTTCTGTAGGGATGCACAATGACTTTTTCAACTGATTTTATATGGGGTGCTGCTTCGTCTGCGTATCAAATCGAAGGTGCTGCATACGCTGACGGCAAAGGTTTGTCCGTATGGGATATGATGTGTAGAAAACAAGGCGCAATCTATCAGGCACAGAATGGGGAGATAGCTTGTGATCACTATCATGCTTTTAAGCAAGACGTCGTTTTGATGAAAGAGATAGGGATAAGAGCTTATCGCTTCTCATTATCATGGCCGAGAATTATTCCAGGTGGAACTGGTGAGGTCAATCCTCAGGGGATTGCGTTTTATAATGCTCTCATTAACGAATTGCTCGAGAACGATATAATTCCGTACATAACTCTTTTTCACTGGGATTATCCCTATGACCTTTATCGCCGCGGAAGCTGGCTTAATCATGATAGTCCGAAATGGTTTGCGGAGTACACAAAAATAGTTGTCAATAATTTCTCTGATCGTGTTGAGAACTGGATTACTCTTAATGAGCCGCAATGCTTTATTGGACTTGGCCATCAAACTGGAATTCATGCACCGGGGGATAAGCTTGATTTAGCAGAGGTATTAATCGCCGGACATCATGCATTGGTTGCTCATGGCCGAAGTGTGCAGGTTATTCGTGAGTACGCCAAGCGTAAACCCAGCATTGGTTATGCGCCAGTAGGTATCATTAAAATGCCTACTACTGATGCCATGGAGGACGTTGAAAGAGCTCGCCATGCGACATTCAGCGTAAACGATAGTTCCTGTTGGAATAATACCTGGTGGATGGATTCGGTATTACTGGGTAGATATCCCGAAGACGGCCTGAGGCTGTATGGTGATGCGGTTCCGCACTTCAGTACTGACGAGATGGAAACTATTAGCACGCCTATTGATTTTTTAGGTTCTAATATTTATAACGGAGCTTATGTAACAGCGGATCAAGATGGCAATTGTAAAGAGGCCCAGCTTTATAATGGCTTTGCTGGTACGGCAATGGATTGGCCGGTCACGCCTGAAGCTCTGTATTGGGGACCGAAATTCTTATACGAACGTTATAAAAAGCCCATTTTTATTACTGAGAATGGAATGGCTAATACAGATTGGCCAAGTGTTGATGGAAAGGTTCATGACCCACAGCGAATTGATTTCCTTCATCGCTATTTGGTTCAACTAAAAAGAATTTGTGATGAGGGCATTCCTGTCAAAGGATATTTTCAGTGGTCTCTAACTGACAACTTTGAATGGTCGTTTGGATACAATAAACGGTTTGGCTTGATCTACATTGATTATCGTGACCAAAGGCGTATTTTAAAGGAATCCGCCTATTGGTATCAGCAAATTATCATTTCGAATGGCGGGTGTTTGTAGATTCAGTAATGCACCCATTAAGGAGGTCTTATGAAATAATGGATTTTTTGATTCTGCGCAAGCGGTTGCGCTTTGGAATGATTTCTTACTCCCCTTTGACGCTACAACCCTGTTTACTTTTCTATTATGTGGAGAACTAAAATAACTTTCAAAATTAAAATGGAGGCGAACATGAGAGTTGTAACGCTTAAATACATGGCGATTGTCTGTTTATGCGTTTTATTTGCGGTTGTAGGAAATGCAAGAGGGCATATTTTCAATTCATTTGACGGAGATTCAAATTCTGATTTGATAATATCGACCAGCACAGGCGGTAACGGCCAGATAGACTGGTACGAATATAATCCTTCCACCGGCGGTACCAGTTCGCATACTCTATATTCGTATGTTGCGCAAACATTTGATGTAATGGCAATTGGAGATATTGATAAAGATGAGCATCAGGATCTCCTTGTGGGCGGCTCATACGGCATTAAATGGTATGAGGCCAGATTGAATGATACTGCCACCTCGGTGTCCACTTGGGGGGCATCGGGCTGGAATGTCAAAGATATTAAAATTTTTAATAATACTGCATATATTGCAAGACCGGGATATTTGTACAAACTAACTTCAAGTTCAGCAGGTTCGGCTACACTAACAGCATTGCTGGATACTTCCACTAAAACCTACAACATGGTTTGTCCGTCCGATTTTGATCTGGACGGTAAGACAGAGGTATTCGTGGCCTGGTATTGGACGAGCGATCCAACCAGCGGCTACATCGATCTTTACGAAGATGACGGGACTAATTTTACTAAGATCAATACTTTCATGAGCACTGTCGGAGGGTATGAGTCAATAGCTGGCTTATTTGATGACGACGGTTATATGGATTTATTCATAAGCTGTACAAATTCTAATGGTATCATGTGGTTTGAGGCGACCGGTGCCGATAACGCGGTAACCCAGAGAGATACCATAACCACCAGAAGCGCCAAGCATCTCATGCTGACAGATCTTGATGGCGATGGCAATAAGGATCTCATCATATCTGCCATGAATAATGGTGAATCGACTAATTGGGTTGAAGCGACTGGTGATAACAGCTACGCCTGGCGAAACGACTTCAACGCGTATCATCGTTCAGGCTGTCTCGCGGCAGGCGATTATGATAATGACGGTCTGATGAATCTATGGTTTGGCTCAAAGCCAAGCACCTATGATGTGCAGTGGGGTGAGGCGAGCGGTGCAGACAATGGTTTTACCGGTGCAGGTTCATTCACCGGCCAATATAATGCTGCCTACGCCGTATTCTCAGGTAATCCAAACGCATTCTATGCGGAGAACTGGAATCTTGCCGCGGTACCGCGATCAATAGATGAAGGCTCCGGCCTGCAGGATTTCGTGCTTAATTCCAGCACAAAAATTTACTATCAGAATTCAGGGGACGTGAACTTTGCGACCGTATTGAAAGACTATATTAAGGACAGCTTCGGCCTGGACCTCACGACCACACAAACAGAGCCGAGCGGCAATTCGATCTCGCTCGGCCGAGATACGAACTTAACGCATACAGGCGGCTACCAACTGACAATAGGCCCAAGCTCGAAGATAATTGTCAAGGGCAAGGATCAGGATGGTGTTCGCAGTGGTGTTGGTACTGTGATGCGCATACTTGGTGATGCCCGGCTGCGGATGCAGGGTTCGAGTTTGATAGTTCCAGCTGTTGCGATAGACGATTATCCTGCGATCACAGGAATGCGTGGTCTTGATCTGCAGATGAACGGCAACATTCAGGATGTTAATTCAGTAAAGCATATAGTACAAGCAGGATTTAAAACACACCTTAATACGCTTGTATTTGATATAGGCAAAAACTGGGACAGCAACTCATCAACTGAGGATGATGGAACGGGCTATACAAAGGCGCAAATCCGTGATATGGTTCAGTATGCCAAAAAACGGGGTTTCACGGTAATACCGGCCAGTAATTTGCTTGGTCATTATGACCGCTCTCCTTACTGGAAGAGTACTATTCAGCCAGACCCGAATTACATGCTCGGTATCAATATGAAGGATGCCAACAATTATGAGCTGATTGATGATTTGCTCGATGAGATAAGGTATGATTTTGGCAATCCCGCGTATTTCCATGCGGGTATGGATGAAACCTTTCCAACTCTCACGGGAAATGCTGTGCTTCTTGGCAAGAGCGTCAAAGACACATTTGCTGATCATATTACAGCAGTAGACAACCTGGTTAAAAATCATGGTATGAGTTTGATCATCTGCCATGATATGCTTGTTTATCCCGGTGAAGTGAGTGGTGTTGCTCATGGCACTAGTGGTGCTACCGGCAGTGCGGCGGCACGGTTTGTCATTCCAGATGATGTTATCATTGACGTTTGGGAATATAATCATGGGAGCGGCGGTTTGGATAGTACTAATTTATTCCAGGCCGCGGGCAATCCTGTGATCAATTCGGGCTGGATGCTAATGTCCATAGCGGATTGCGCACGCACCGCAGTTAATGAAGGCACTATGGGTGCTATCAATACCCAGTGGGTTGTTGCTGAGATGGGTAAAGATGTTATCACCACTGGTACAATGTGGACGGGTGAGCACTTTTTGCGCGTACCGACCATGACGGCTCATTATACCTGGTATAAGGAACCGGATGAAGACCTTAATACAGCCTTTGCGGATCGTATGTTGTTCGATTCAGCCTTAGCTACTGTTTTGGACCGTTGGGCACGCGACAGTAGGCAAAAGCCTTCGGTTACAGCTATCGATCTATCAGGTCTGAGCAGCGGTCGTCATACCGGGGATGATGCAGTTGATCTGTTAGAGAAGATGATGTTTGAGGTGCCTCGTTACGGGATAGACACATTCTATTTAATGGGCGAACCGTTCAAACTGGGTACTGGCGAATATGTAGAAATTCAAAGTCCTTTTGACGGTACTTTCCCGACGGAAGATCGTCAGGACTCTGCGTCGTATTATCATCATGTACACATCTCACGTGCTGGAACGATTATAGCTGACTTTAACGTAAGCACGATAAATGAGTGGGTAGATGAAGATGTGGCTATTTATACACGCCCGGAAAAATTCCATACGCTGTGCGGACCTTGGGCAACGGAACTTGTTGTTGAGAATGAGGAGGTAACTGCTATCTCCGAATACGCCGAGACAGGCGACAGCAGAGTTCCGAAAAATGGCTTTGTGTTAATGGCAGATAATAGTGCAAGGGGTTTACTGGAAGGAGCTCATATAGGAGATAAGGTAGAGGTTACACGAGTTCCTAATTCGGGAAGTGCTGTAGCTGCGTATGATATTGACAATCGCAACGTTAATTATGATGACATTACGATTGCAATAAATAGCACTGCGAGTAAGCTGACATTCCTGCATGCCACTCCTTATGCAACGGGTCTTGGTCAGCAGATAGGTACGTACAGGATAACCTATAGCGACGCCACTTATGTCGATATACCTGTGGTGTTCGGCAAGAATATTGGGTCAATGAGTACTGCCACCAGTATTTATGATTCCAATCAGGAAGGCAAGGCTTGGCTGGCGTATAGTAACTACGGCAGTTCTGATAAAGCCAATGACCTCAGAGCTGTTTATGCGTATGAGTGGACGAATCCCTACCCTGCTAAAACGATAAGCAGTGTCAAAACGATGGTCTATTATGCGCCTTTCACCAAACATATCTGCATTGCGGCATCTGCGAGCGAGACCTTCGACGAAATGGCTGTCGGTGATCTTGATGGTGATTCGTATATGGACCTTATTGTATGCGGTTCAGGTGGCGTGAAGTGGTATGAATCGCGTTCGGCTGATTCTGTAACGCTGGTCGATGACTGGTCAGGAAGCAGCTACAATGACGTACAATTTGGCGATCATGGTGCGTATATCGCCAAGAATGGAGCTGTGGAACTGCTCAGGGCTACCGCAGATAATACAGCCGCTATTGGTACGCTTGATAGCAGTTCAAGTCATATCTATCGTACCGCTTGTCCAAGTGACTTCGATGCTGATGGCATTGAGGAGCTGCTTGTTGGATGGACATATACAACTGATCCATGCGGCGGCCATACAGACCTCTACGAAGTTAATTCGAGTAATCACACGCTTGAATACAGTTACACGTTATGGGATAGAAGCGGAATACAGTTTGCATGTGGCTATCTTGATAACGACTCCTATATGGATGTTATAGTTGGTAGGTATCAGTCAAGCACTGGTGGTTATACACAATGGCTTGAGGCCACAGGTTCTGATGATGCTCTGGTATACAGAAGAACTATTCATCCCGCGGTGCCGGACGATAATGATAGGGCCCCTCATCGTGCGCAAATCATAGATATTGATGAAGATGGCTACAATGACCTGCTTTTGTCGTCTCATAACGGTAAATGGTGGGCAGGCAAATCCACCGTTAGACGAGCGGATATCTATGAAGCTAATGGTGATAATCAGCAGCCTATTCTAAGGGCGACACCATCTGGGTGGCGTCAATGTGGTATGTTTACTGCCGGCGATTATGATGACGATGGCTTGGTCGACATCTTCATGGCTCCAAACTGGGATGGTAGCGGTGGTCCAGCATCGATATCACGACTATATGCGCCGGGCAATGGAAGCCATACTGTTATCGACACGGGTGCGTTTACATCCGACAAGCATGTGTATGACGGCCATTATGTCAGCAGCTTTGATGGCGATGGTACCGGAAATGTTATTTATCTGGAAAATCCAAATCACAGTTTGACCCCGGGCGATGCTAATGAAAACTCAATAGAGTGGTACAAATGCGACTTTGCCGCCCCGCGCACAGGATGGTCAGTATTAGGAATTAATAAAGAGTAATTTGTGTCTAAGAGTGTCTGGTGTGCCTTTTCCTTAGAAGGCACACCAGGCTTTCCAATCTGCTTGGAAAAAAAACGAGATATGCTAAAATCAAAAGATTTAAAAACGCGTTCAATTCCGAGACTTGCCCCAAAGGCTTCGCAGTATATTCAGGAATTTCTAGATTATGGCATCCATAATACCCGGGGCTGTGGCATAAGCTTGCGTCTTGAAAGCGAATTTGCTGAAAAGTTCGGCTGTAAATATGGGATTTTGCATGCAAACGGCACTGCGACCATGCACTCGGCATTGATTGCGGCAGGAATCGGCGCCGGTGATGAAGTTATCGTGCCTTCGATCACAGCAGGCGCGACTGCGTTTGTGGCATTATACGCAAATGCGGTGCCTGTTTTTGCTGATATAGATTCAGATACATTTGAAATAGATCTCAAAGATGTCGAAAGAAAAATAACTCCCCGTACCAAGGCAATTATTCCAGTAGCTCTTTATGGTCTTGCCCCTGATCTCGATGCTATTATGGAACTTGCCCGCAAGCATAACCTGCTCGTTATAGAAGATAACGCACAATGCTATCTTGGCTATTACAAGGGCAGGATCGTTGGTTCTATAGGTCATGCTGCCAGTTTCAGTTTTCAGGGATCAAAACATCTTACATGCGGAGATGGAGGCATTACAATAACCAATAATCCTGAATACGCGGCTAATATAAGGCGGGCATGCTGTTTTGGTTATTCTACTATTACGTCAACGCCGGGCAGTAACACTATCCCTAAAGAACTTCGTGCCCATCCGATGTTCGAGAGGCACGCATCGCTAGGCTATAATTTCAGACTTCCAGAAATTGCCGCGGCAATCGCACTTGCCGAGCTTGAGCGATTGGATGAACTGGTGGCAATGCGGCAGGCCCTTGCGGCCCAATTGGCCCAAGTCATTAAAAATTGTGGCTGGCTAATTCCGCAGAAGACTCCAGACTATTGCGTGCATTCATATTGGACCTATGTCATGAGAATTGCGGAAAAAGGCCCGAGCTGGGAAGAATTTAGAAAGAAGTTTGTAGAGCTTGGCGGTAATGGATGGTATGGTGCATGGCTGCCAATTATAAAGAACCTGTGATGCGAAACCTTGGTAAAGCGGTACTTGAAAATCCGTCAAAGTATCCGCAGCGGGCCGGTGTTATGCCAGATTATCGGCAAGTGTATCTGCCGAATACCGAACGCATACAGCCTAGATTAATCCAGATGAAGCTTAATCTCTATGATTTAGATGAGGGGCAGAAACAAGCCGATATTCTTGGTAAAGCAATAAACCACTTTAATTGAAAAACTATTATGAACAATTATTTGAAAAACGTATTATCCAAAATCAGTCATCAAAATCATCAAGTCTCTCGTGATTTGTATGAATATGCCACTGCGGCAGTAGTACTACAAATGCTTCGTATGCCTGATAACTCAGCAAAAATGCTGGTGCAAGGCGTAAGGAGGATCAAGATTGATGAATATGTCCAGAAAGACCCTTATTTTAAGGCAAAGGTGACAGCCCTCGAAGACACCCTTGAGAGTGATATTGAAACTGAAGCCCTGGCAAGAAATGCTGCAGACCAGTTTATTCGTATGATTTCAATGGCGCCGTCTTTGCCAGAAGAATTAAAAATAGCAATAGTCAACGTTGACAGCCCAAGCCGTCTGGCTGATATGATTGCATCTCACTTAAATGTCAGTATAGCTGAAAAACAACAGGTACTTGAATCACTTAATGTAAAACAACGTTTACAGAAGGTAACGGCTTTAATTACCAGCGAAATGGAAGTACTTGAAATGGCTACAAAGATACAGTCGCAGGTAAAAAGTGAGATGGAAAAAGGGCAGAGGGAATATTATCTGAGACAGCAGCTTAAGGCTATCCAGGAAGAATTGGGGGAAGGTGATGAGCGGACTATCGAGGTAAAGGAACTTACTAAAAAAATTGAAGAGGCAAAATTGCCTCCAGAAGCCAAAAAGGAAGCCGAGAGAGAATTGAATCGTCTTGCTAAAATGCCTACTGCTTCTGCTGAATATACCGTTTCGAGGACATACCTTGACCTGATACTTGCACTTCCTTGGTCAATAAGTACAACCGATAGTCTTGATATTCAGGCGGCCAAAAAGATATTAGATGAAGACCATTATGACCTTGAAAAGGTTAAAGAAAGGATTCTCGAATATCTTGCAGTTCGAAAGTTGAAACATGATATGAAAGGTCCTATTCTGTGTTTTGTGGGACCACCTGGCACTGGAAAGACTTCGGTAGGGATGTCGATTGCACGTGCAATGGGGAGGAAGTTTGTTCGTATGTCCCTGGGTGGAGTACGAGATGAAGCTGAGATTAGAGGCCATCGGCGTACTTACATTGGTGCATTACCGGGCAGTATCATCCAGGGTTTGCGAAAGGCGGGTTCCAATAACCCCGTGTTTATGCTCGATGAGATTGATAAGCTAGGCGCCGATTTCAGAGGCGACCCATCGGCGGCGCTGCTTGAAGTATTAGACCCAGAACAACATCATGCGTTCTCTGACCATTACCTGGACGTACCATTCGATCTTTCAAAGGTGATGTTCATTACTACTGCAAATATCCTGGATCCCGTTCCTCCGGCGCTCAAGGATAGGATGGAGGTGCTGGAACTTCCTGGATATACAGCGGAGGAGAAGGTATTTATCGCAAAACAGTTTACCATACCAAAACAATTTAAAGAACATGGACTCACGAAAGAACAAATCACAATCGAGGATGACGCTATTAGGGCAATCATCAGTGATTACACGCGTGAGGCGGGCATCCGTAATCTCGAACGAGAAATTGCCCACATTTGCCGGAAGGCTGCCAAAGACATTGCGTCAGGCGAAAAAAAATATGTAAATGTTACGGCAGACCTGTTGCACAAACTATTAGGCCCTATTAAATTTTTCTCAGAAGTTGCTGAACGGACTGCTGAAGCTGGTGTGGCTACAGGTCTTGCATGGACACAGGCTGGTGGGGACATCCTCTTTATCGAGGCCACCTCCATGTCAGGTACGGGAAAACTCATGCTGACAGGACAGTTGGGTGACGTCATGAAGGAATCGGCGCAGGCGGCAATGAGCTATATTCGTGCCAAAGTAAAGAA
>Ga0154577_1105_pt1 | contig 21192 bp, 10 predicted proteins | sample RifGroF2_FD_116006 | JGI IMG/M metagenome (GOLD analysis project Ga0154577, IMG submission 116006) | Planctomycetes bacterium GWF2_42_9
AAAGAATTCCAATGCGTGTGCGTGGCCCTTATCCGGTTCGGCTGTAAAAATACGCATTGGGTCATTTGCCTGAACTGCTTCATCACAGGCAACCTGTTTTTTTTCAAGCCAACCTAATAAACCACCTTCTTTACCTACATCAGGATGTCGGTCGCTAAGCATCGGATATACTTTCCTTGCTGGTGCACCCTCAATGCCGGCTGTACGAATTTCCAGCATGTGGTCAACTATAACGGCGGCGCCATTGCCAAATGCTTCATAAAGTTCTTTGGGATAACCAAAAGTGCCGTTAGCGCATAAAAACATAGACGCTAATTCACCTGTCTTGTATCGAACTATTACTGCGTGATTGAGCATTCCCTGTTCCATTGCTACAACTTCAACAGGTTCAGCAGCAAGAAACCAATTGCAGATATCAGTAAAATGCGTCATCTCGAAAAGCATTGGACCGAAAGGTGCTTGCTGCTTATCAAACACCCACGCCTTCCAACTATACCAGTCATCATTAATCCGAACAGATATGGCAGCCTTACCATCATCGGGAAGTTTGGGTCTATTTAAACCTTCACGGTCAAAACGCCATTTACATGGTTTTGAATTTTCCATGTGCGACCTAAAAATTGCATGTGCTTTTCGCATAGCTGGTGAACTGCGGCGATTATGGCCTACACAAAACGGTATATTGGCCTCATGAACTATTTTTTGAATTTCATACATTTCATCCAGAGTACGAGCCAATGGTTTTTCGCAATATACCGGCTTTTTAGCTTTGGCTGCAGCAGTAATAATCGGCAGACGAAGCTTTTCTGTGGTCGCTATGCAAATTGCATCCACATCAGGATTATTTATAGTTGCGTTGTAATCCTTGCTGATATTTATCGCACCAAATTTATTCTTACATTCCGTTAAAGCTTCCTCTGAAAGATCGCAACAGGAATGTAATACCATCTTTTTCGAATTAGCTATATTCGGAATGTGCTGACTGCGAGCCAACATTCCGCAGCCTATAACAGCAAAATTCATAGTTTCTTTCATATTTATTTGTTACCTTTTAAGAGCATTTAATTTTTAAACTGATTTATTTCCAGCCATTTAAGACATGACTCTGTCCATTGAGATACCAATTCATTTTCTTTTGCCAATCCCAAACCATGTTTACCATGGGGATAAATCTGCATCTCAAAAGGTATTTCGTTTTTTTTCAGAGCTAGTGCAAAAAGGATGCTATTTTCAACAGGAACCGTTTCGTCTTCCATTGTATGCCAGATAAATACAGGCGGAAATTTATTATGGACATGATTTTCCAAAGACATTTTTTCCTCTAATTCTTTCGAATGTCCAGGACCCAAAAGAGTATCAAAAGAATACTTGTGGCCAAATTGTCCAGAGCTAATAACTGGATAGCAAAGAATCAGGGCATCAGGACGACAACTATTTACATCATTCATTTGTAATAAAGAGTCCTCAAAGAAACACCCTAGACTCGCGGCTAAATGTCCACCCGCTGAAAAACCACACACTGCTATTTTATCTGATTTTATATTCCATTTTCCAGATTGTGATCGGACATATCTGACAGTTTCACCAAGTTCCTGCAATGGTTTAGGATAGCATTTTGTGCCGGTTGTATAATATAAAACAAAAGCATTCAAGCCTGCATTATTAAAAAATTTGGCAATAACCTCAGCTTCATGCTGTGCATGGCCGCTGTAACTGCCGCCGGGGCAGATTATTATTGCGCCAACTGGCAAATCTGTTTTAATCGTATAAGGAATTAATTTGTCTTTTATCGAAGTATCTGACTTAATAATACTAGCTCCTAATCCAAAAGATTCGAACAAAAAAATCAATATACATGCATATTTTATATTCATAATTTTCTAACCAACAGTAGAATTGTCCTTTTGAGGCAGATGAACTTGCTCTTTCTCTATTTCATTGAGACGACTACGTCCCACGACATATCCATCATCAAGATTATCTCTGCTTTTTTCTTTCAATAAATGCACCAGGTCTCTAAAGTTTATCAATCCACCAACAAACAGCCATACGGCGACAACTGCGGAAACTGTTACATTTATTATAAAATAAAATGTCCACCATTTTCCCCAAATAGCTTTAGAAATTCCAACTCTGCTATTGATAATATTTCCGACAATGAAAACTATAACCCAAAATAATGTAAGCGAAATAGATGCGATGGCAATTACCTTATCAGATGTAGTAAATTCTTTGCCGATACCGAATCTGGAAAACAGGTTCCATTTGCCGGCAGGTTTTTTTTTCTCCTCAACAACCTTTTTATTACGATGAAATAATTTATCAAATTCTAGGCTTTCTTCATGTTTCGTCAGCAAGGAAACAATAATATAAGCTGCGAGCGCAACTATTGCAAAAATAAAAGCCATTTCCATTCCAGTGAGGGGGAACACATCCGGAACATTACCTAGTAACGATGGATATTTGAGTTTAAGATTTGGCAAAAAATATGGCCAAAATATGTTTTGCAGCACAATACCAATTACAGAACATCCCGAGCCAATTATCATTGCGGCCCATGCGCCGGCAGTGGTTCCCCTTTTCCAATAAAGACCGCCGAGTATAACCGCACCCGCACCACCCAGATAAATAGCTCCTGTAATAGCGAAATACATAAAAATGAAATCTTTTAAATTAAAAAATAAACTGAAAAAGAACGCAAACAACCCAATGCTCAGAATTGAAAGCCTTAGAGCTTTTATATGAGCTTTGGGACTAAATGGCTTGCCTCTTAAAGGCATGATAACATCCTGGACCATAATAGAACCCCAGGAATGCAGATAGGTTGTATCGGTCGAAATATTACCTGCTATAAACGAAGCACATAACAACCCAACAGCACCTATTGGCAACAAACGCATAAGACCGACAGGAACGGTCAATTGCCCTCGAACCTGTGGATCAGCTATAGAGGCTAAATCACTATTTATCTGTTCCGCTGAAAATGTGTAGCCGCTGCCATGCAAAACGGTAAAGATGCATACAGGAACAAAAAACAAAAAAACATTAGTTATATAATTTCGCCAACCTGTTAAGATGCCTGCCATTCTTGCTTCATGCGGGCTTATCGCGGAATAATTATATGATTGGCTGCCTTGCCATGCATTGTAGCCATAAATAGTCAAAACAATTTGAAAAATAAAATACCAAAGATTAAACCCTTGCACTTCTTTTATATCAAATGGATCAAGCATTGATCGTCCCTGCGGGGCAGAACTTAAAACACTGATAATACTATGCCAATCAACCTTTATAAGAAGAATTATGATAACCATAAAAGTAGCGATACTAACAAACTGTCCTTGACAAAATTCAGTAACTATGATCGTAATCTGCCCGCCCATGGTCGCAAAAAGAACTGCAACTGCCAACAGGCATCCAATAACCAAAGCCAAAGTAAGATTAATTTCAATACCGGCTATTGACGTTGTGTATTGGGGCAGCCCAAGAAGATAAATAAGACACCTGCCTGCAATCGCAGGGAAAAGACCATAATTAAGAACTCCTGAAGCCCACGCTACTATCCCGGCAAATATACGAAATTTCCGGCTGTATCTTAGTTCAAAGAATTCCGCAGTAGTCATAGCCATAGTTGATCTTAGTCGATATGTAACAAAGCCTGAGATTGAAAGCAGCATACTCACAGCCGGCAGGAGCATTAATATCCACCATATGCCGCTAAATCCCACTTTGTAATAAAGTTCCCAGGAACCGACAACCGAAATAAAACCCATGCCAACTGTACTTCCTGCCACCGTCAGCAGATATCGCTTGGCACATCGATTTGCGGCAAGAAAATCAGCGACACTTCTTGTATATTTTTGCATCCTGCAAGCAACTATCACAAGAAGCGCAAATAACACAATAATAATACTGTTATCTAATATTGTAAAATGCATATAATCCCTTTAACTTTAAAATAATCATGAATAAATAACAGGATAACCATAAAGGCCATATTCAATAAGGTTGTACCCTTCCTGCCATTTATAATAATTTTCATGTTTTCTAAACGCAGCTGAACTTATATAAACCGGTCTTTTGTTTGCCATGTGAAGCGGCCCAAAAGCGTTATGTCTCGAACCTAGAAGGTTGATACAAATGTTATTTTGACCATTTTTGAGCAAGTCAGTAATCTCTACCTTATAATCCGGCATCCCCATTAACATCATATCCGAACCATTTATCGATATCTCGGCCGCAGTTGCATTAATGTCTTCGAGAGCAAGCCAATACCGCAAACCTGGCTTAGTTTCAAAATAAAAACTTGATTTATAAAAAATATTACCACTATAAAAAGGCAACCCCTGCTTTGTTACGCTACCGATTGCAAGTTTATCAGGCAGTTTTATAATTGAGGATCGCTTCCCATCCGTTTCAACACCAAAGTTGCCTATTAAATAAATAATTTCCAAATCCGTATCTTCTGAAAAACGGCCTTGTATCGATAATTTATTACCGCCCTTTTGCAAAAAATTAGTTGGAATCTGTAATTTTTTTATAGCAGGATCAACCCACCAGTCATTTATGCTTGATGCTGCATTTACAGTATGTCCATTTAAGCTAATTTGCCAATTTTCTGGTTGTTCCATTGCCAATTTAATTCCAGAAACAGGTATTTCATTTATAAGAAACTCATAATTCAATTTCATTGTTACATTATTCGCGGCACCTTTTTTTTCCTTTGTCCATGGTTGTATTGCCGTACCTGTTCGTAATGGGTAAGCCAATTCTTTTCGCACCAAATCATCTATTTGCAATATTTCATTGTCACAAAGCTGCATAATCTGACACTCATCACGCATCAAAGTGCAATCAGCACGGTCGAGCACAATTACATTTTCATCATCAAGCGTATAATCCCAAGAATCATTCTTAATCAAATATTTATCATTTTGTGAAATTTTTACATAATTCGGCAATTGCTCTTTGTGTTGCATTATCACAAAAAGCAAAGATCCTCCGGCAGAAATATCGGTAACAAACTTTACCTCAGAACTTGAGCTGGATATATTTGGAATTGCAAATTTCTTATTATTCGCAGCATCCCATAATTGTACCTGCAATAGCCCTATAGAACTGTCACAAATTGTTACAAACGTATTATCATATTTCTTACCAGAATTAGTGTTGACTATGAATAAAACAAAAGAATCGTCAACTTTTCTCAACTGACAGAAAATATCATCCAACTCGTTACCATTTTTATCTTTGATATGAACTTTACCAACAAAAGACTTTAATTGCTTTGTCAGAATTTCTTTGTTTATGCTAATACATTTATTTTTTGCGAAAATTCTTGCATTTTTTGAAGGCTCTCCGTCAATAAACTCCGGGGCGTTTCCTATAAAGAGCACCTTGCCGCCTTGTTTTGCAAACATTTCTAACAACTGTAATGTTGAGGAGCGTATAGTCAATGTTTCGGGAACAAGAATTAACTTATATTTCATTTGCCCAATTCTTAGGAAAGTTTCATTTTCACATAAGATTTCATAGTCCTGTGTTTGCAAAAGCTCTTCATCTATGAAATCAAAATCAATATGAGCACTAAGAATCCAATTATTGAGTTGATCATACAAATCATCATATTTTTTGATATTTTCATCTTTACGCTCTGATGAAATATCAGGTCGTAAAAGAAAATAAAAGCATTCTACAGGATTTATAAATGCTGTATCGCATATTGGGGTTCCTTCACTCAAGACATTATTAATCCGTGCAAAATAATCTTCGATATATTTGTATTGCTTCCACCATGGCGAATGAAAGTGTATTGAAGCAGGATAATCACGTTTAGCTTCACCTGCCATAGAATACCACGATAGATGAAGACACCGCATTGTTATTCCAAGCACAGCCTGCCAATCGCCCATATATTTATAGCCTGCAAAGGTTGTATCCCATCCTGTACAGCCATATAACTCCGACAATACCCATTTTCGTCCAAATTGTCTTGCTACAGAAGAACATTGCTTCGGTGTCATATATTCATTTGTATAATCTGTAAGCATATCAATGCCTGGAATCTGCATATGCGAATAAAAAGGCATAAGAGAACCTGTCCACATAGCTTGTTCACTCAATGGATATTCACAAATACCGTGGCCTGTCAAGGCAAGCCTATGTTTACCGCACCAGATTCCAATCTGTGCAGCGTATGCTTCTGTAAACATACGTGCCCTGCAAACATAATAATCATATCTGGTCTTACTGTATAACTGCGTGGTTAGATCAAAAAACAATTCAGGAAGCTTTTTTGTAACGTCATATCCGAAGTGTTTTTGAAAATAATCAGGAAGAATATCGCTCCAGGTAATCTCCTGCTGTTTGTTCCAGCCATCGTTACAATTAGGTTCATCGGTAAATATTCCCGGCACCGTTGATCCAAACCGGTCCCCAACTTCGTTTAAATAAGCTTCATGGGTAATTTTAATAAATTCGTGTACAGCTTCAGGATTGAGCGTATCTAAGTAAGTTTTTCCATTGTATTGTGTCGAAGATGCAATTATTCCAACATTGAAAACAAGAAAACAATCTGCCTTGCATATTGTTTTTAAATCATCCTCTTTCGTAATAGGAATATATTTAGAAAGCTTATCTTCACTGAAGTATACTGCAAAAACAAAGGTATCTTTGCAGTACTTTTTCCAGGAAAAATCTTTAATATCAATTTTTTTGAATTTCAAGCATTTCATTTGATATTGAGTATCTTTTGTTACCAACCCGCCGGCAGTTCCGGATGGCCAGCGATCCTCGTCATAAAGCCATGCTTCTAATCCAATTTTATTTGCTTCATCTATAGAATTTTTTATTGCATCAAACCATTTTTCTCCTAGATATTTTGTTTTTAATCCGGTACGGGAGTGCATGAAGAAACCGCCAAATCCCATCTCCTTAAATATACGAATCTGTCTTCGCAGTTCATGTTCTTCACATAGATTATTCCATGCCCAAAATGGTTTTCCTCTGCATATTACAGGCGGGTTATCAAAATCATCTTTGAATTTGTTCATATATTTAATTACTAGCAATAATAAAACCCATGGTCTCAAGCTGAAACCATGGGTTCGCTTAATAACCTAAAAAACTATATCTATGCAATACTAATCATTTAAGCACAACGGCGCCTTAATGCGAAAGAACCAAGAACTATTAACAACATGCTGGCTGGTTCAGGTATCACACTATAATCCACTACAACTTTGGGGACAGAACTGCCACCAAATTCCGTAGCCCAAAAAATACCTTTCAAGCTGTCGGTTGCTTCACTGTCTGGATAAAAAGTTCCATCACTTCTTGTCATTCTGACCAAAAGCGGTAAGTATGTATTTCCAGCAGCAATATCTGATGCTAAAACAGATGCAACATCCCACGATACTGCAAAACTCGGATAACTACCTTGCATGTGAGCAAAATCACCAACTTTTGTGTACTTTGTAGGATCGTTGGTAGCATTTGCATTATCATAACTTACCATTCCGGCATCATAATTTAAATGAACCATTTGAAAGTCTATGCCACTACTGCCTGGATAGAAGTCTCCAAACTCCAGTGTTATCGCTGCACTATTGATAACAACTCCGGGAGCTTTCAATTCTTCTGGAATTACAAAATAGGTTTGAGCCACTGCATTCATAGCATAACCTATTCTCAAGACACTTTCAGTCCAGCCGATTGAACCACCGCCCATTCCCACTTGTGAAGAGAAGCCGTCAATTCCAGCTACACCCTCGGTGATAGTAATATTAACTGTATTCGCGTTCGCCGTTACAACAAACATTGCCAACATCATCAAACATAAATACTTCGTACATTTAATCATCTTAATTCCTCCAATTTTTAAATTAACAATTTACACTACACTTTTTTTACCAATAACATCAATCTATTTTCCAGCAACATCCTTTCCATATTTAAATAATTATTTACCAGTTATTTTGGCAATTATCTTCTGTCGGATCATTACAGTTAAGCCATTCTTGTGCAACCATTACAAAATCCGTCAAATTTACGCGGCAGTCTTGTGAAATATCAGATTTCAGATAACCCCAAACACCACAATTTCTCTGAGACAACGAATTGACTAATTCATATTGTTGGAACTGACCAGCATCTAAATATTTGTCTAAAAACATGTTCTCCGAAAGCATACTAAAACCATCGGTATGCACTGTGTCTGCAACAATATCCAATCCAATTATAGTACCTGCTGTGAGATTAGTAATTTCAGTTGCACCGCCGGATATACCGCCATAATTATTGAATTGCTTTATACCAATCTCATAGATGATTTTATCATCGTTTAATGTAACTGCCGATTCGAAACCAGCACTGCTGCCTATTGATGTCAAATCCGCCCAGGCAGCCCATTTGCCGGTAGTGATTTTGTGACCAACAAAGTACTGCTGTGCAGCATCAAAATATTTTGTGCCTCCGGCACCCCAACCAGTACCGCCGGCAGCATTACCCTGGCTATAAATCTCAATGAGATCTGCTGTGTATGTTGCGGTATCAGAGAAGTTATGTTCAGGGTCATCTACAATTACTGCAGCATATACCTTATTAGTAGAACCATCCCATCGTAAAGACATCTTGGCGGTCTTAATATCATAAGATTGATTGCCCGAATAAAGGTGTGACAGGTATATCCATTCACTATCAATCGGCCATTCGCTCAAGCTGCCATCAACCGTAATTCCGCCAACCGGAACAGATGCTATTTCATGCACCGGCATATCACCCGGTACCTGGATACAACCTATTGTTCCCGGAGCAGTGCACTGCATCCACTCATCTGCCATTATTTTCAAATCCGATATATTGACATGGCAATCCTTTGTGAGATCTGCTGATAATGACAACCCTAAATCTAACACATCATCACAACCATCGATCGAATCTGTTCCCAGAACAGAAATATCACTGAGATAAACTTCCCAATTATAATCGTAACCCTGCTCTGGATAAAATTGCCCCATGTCTCCAACAAAGTTAGATTTTATCTTCATCAAAATATATCTTCGACTTACTTGGGCCACATTTGCTTCACGTGTTATCCCTTGTGTTGAAACCTCCGGTTGCGGTACACCTTCGCCACCTTCTTGTGGAAATATTTGTATTGAATAGCTCGCTTTGTCAAACCTGTTGAAACCAGGATCAGATTCACTGCCAGGCCCAGATGCAGGTGCTACCCACATGCTAAGTTCTCTGATATTCGCACTCGTAGCTTCGCCATCCAAATTTCTGAAGAGGACTTTTTGTATATCTTTAATTGAGCCTTGGTCTATCACGATATCAATAGTCATATCACCTCCATACACTGGATCGCCCATATAACCAAACCTTATCATAGGTGTCGTTGGAACTGGTGGATAAGGACTAACCTCAACCGTGTCTGAAACACTGGTATCAACATCATCAGGCAATCCAAAATAATCCCCTAGAAATATCTGATTGTAAGGAACCTTGTATTCAACCGTAATTATAGGTCCGCTACTGCCATGCTCTGAAGACCAGAAAATACCCCTGTAATCTGCTGTAGCCTCATTATCTGGATAGAAAGTCCCATCACTGCGCGTCATTCGCACTCCAAGAGGCAAATATACATTTTCAGCTTGCATATCTGTCGTTAAAGCTGATTTAACATCCCAAGTGGTAATAAAATTGGGGTAGCTTCCAAGCATATGAACAACATTCCCCACCTTTTCATACTTTGTGGGATCATTAGTAGCATTTGCGTTATCAAAACTTACCATACCTGTATCATAGTTTAAATGAACCAACTGATAGTATATACCCGCGCTGCCTGGTGCAAAATCCCCAAGTTCCATTGTAAGATTAGCACTAATTAGATCGACACCTGACCCTTTCAGAACGTTTGGGATGTTAAAATAAGTTTGAGCTACAGAATTAGAAAGATGCCCTATTCGCAATATTTCTGATGTTGAACTAATATCCCAATTACCTTCGTTAGTCTGTGAAGAATAACCATCGCTTCCTGAAGTGTTCTCATTAATCGAAAGATAATCCACACCATAGTGAGTATTCGATTCATATACAATTGTAAGAACGGGAACTGGCGTTCTATTTTCTGACGCCCAGAAAATAGCTTCATAGCCGCTTGCAGCCTCGCTATCTGGATAGAAAGTCCCATCGCTACGAGTCATCCGAACCGCAAGAGGTAGATAAGTATTTCCTGCAACAACGTCTGACTGTAAGACTGATGTAACATCCCAAGACGATACAAAGCTGCTCGAACTTCCGGTCTTATGAATAACATCACCAACTTTTGTGTATTTTGCTAAGTCGTTTGTCGCATTAGCGTTGTCATAACTCACTGTGCCAGTATCATAATTGAAATGAACCATTTGAAAATATATACCTGAGCTGCTTGGAGCAAAATACGCCAATTCCATTGAAATCGTAGCGCTTTTAATCGTAAAATCAGGTTGTCTTAAGGCGCTAGGAATTTTAAAGTAGACTTGGGTTACAGCGTTCATTGCGTAACCAATCCGCAAAACTGTATTGCCAGATTCCAAAGAACCGCCGCCTTGGTTTGTTTGCGAAGAAAAGCCGTCACTTCCATTAATGCCTTCGAACATAGTAATTTGCATTGTCTGTTCTATTGCATAAGTAGTAACAGTACATACTAACACTAAAAGTGTCATTGTTATAAGTTTACATTTTACATTTTTCATAACGCCTCCTGATTAAAAATAAGAATATTTTCAAAATTACCAATATTGTTCTACAAAATAATCAAGCCAACCCATATTACAAATAAAGTCTGCTTCGACCAATGCTCTATAATTATTCAAATCGGCATGTGCGGCCTGCCAGGCAGATAAATATGAATTCCCGTAATTTATGTAATCCTGACGCGCTTTAATTGCTGCAAGGGTCTTTTCCGCATTGGTAAGCCCTTTTTCTAGAAAATTCACTAAGCGTACCGCGACAGGATCTCCCTCAGCAGCATTTTGAGCATTTGTCATTAAAGTCCTTCCGACAGCCATCACGCTTGGAGTAAAAATCTGCGGAGCAAAAGCTTCATCGGGAAGAGTCTGGCTTCCTGCTGCATCAGAAATTTCTTCCCAATAGTCAAAATATGCACGAACTTCTGTTTTAGCATGCCCGAATGAGTTATAAAATTCATCAAGGATAGATTCTACTTCAGCATTATTATTGTGCCAGTTCCCAGCTAACTGAACAAAGTCATCAAAATTAACATCACCATTACCGTTAATATCACCACAGCGATTGCCTGGCTCGCAACTTGTTACATCATTCAACCACCAGTTGGAAAATACAGCCAGATCACCAATATCAATCCTCCCGTCACCATTTACATCTGCCCCCCAATTTTCCCAACCGGTATCAACATGTGTCTGTACACGAGCCAACATATAAAGGTTCGGAGCCTGAGTACTCCATTGACCTGTCAGAGAATCAAAAATCGTCGCGAACATATCTCGGCGCAAAGCAAATAGAAAGTCAGAACCGAATCGACGTGAAAAATTAACAGGAAAATTGTATCCAGCCAGAAAATAATTTGGACGAAGGAACAATTGAGCACCTCCATCAGCCCAAGCGTTCCATGAATCACGAAATGTTTGCTGTCTTGCATCAGTCCATGGAAAATAATAATCCGGAACAACACCTATTGTAATTCTGTTGTTCAAATTTAACTCGTCAAGAGGTTTTTTATAGTAATTCCAATAAGCAAATCCAAATATTTTTGCATTTGCATAGCCCCTGCTTTCAGCTTCTTGCTGAACAGCCAAAATAAATTTCGCATAACGTGTAGACATCGAGCCTAAGTATTTATACCAATCTGATTGAGCTGTATTGAAAGCGTTTCTGGCATATATTAAACGTTCTGACCAAGGTACCGTCAAATCGGGATCTTGCACATCCCAAGCCATACATCTTGGACAAGTACACTTAATAGCGGTATCGTTTTCGCAGCAATTGATAAATTCCGGTCGCCCTGTTGCAATCCAGCTATTTACAATCTGTTTGTGAAAATTTGGATCTGAAAGACACATCGAAACCGAAGCACCGCTACCTCCCTGATAATACGGATCAGGCCGACGTGTACCATCAGGCAGCATATTAAAATACTCTGGATGTGTATCATGATATGTATCCCACCAATTTTCAAATACATGACTATACTCAAGGTTGATACTTCGGCAAAATCCCTGACGCCGCATCCATAATGATTGCGCATTCATATAGTTTTCCCGCACCACATTGCTTGCCCAACCGCCAGTGCTGAATCCCCAATTCCATGGATTATAGTCTTGCAAGCGAGTATGTTTTAGTACCGGCTTACCAATAATGGATATATTGTTTGCAACCAAATCATGGGTTGTCGGTATAACTTCACCGTTAGGCCCCGGCCAAAGCCATTTGACCCCCATATATTTTTCCAAATATTTGTAAACTGCAAGCATGGTTCCAATGCGAGTATCATTTAGATGTAAACATCCAAGCGGGCTGCCTGTACTATCATGTCCGGATAAAAACAAATCGTTTCCAACATTCCGCACAACATAGGCATTATCATCAAGGTAATAGGCATTGATACCCGACGATGCTGTTGCATCGCATTTACCAATATAAATCAAACCGTTAAATGTTGTCGGTTTGTTGTTTTCTTCATATATTCCTAATGTAATTCCAGTGGCCTGTTTAATATGATATTGTAATTCATTAGCAGCTACCGTCTCTGTTTCTATTGTTGTTCCGGTTGGTATTACTATCGCCGTTGCAGCCACTCCGGATTGTATAATTGTCAATGGCTGTGTTGGGATAATGTCGCTGCTCTTATCCGCAATAATTTCTGTAGAAGAAAGAGCATTATTGTACAACCGAATATTATCTATCTGACCGCGATAGTGAATAGAACCGCTATTGTACCATCCAACGCGCAATGGATTGTTTGATGTAGCAATTGAAACATTGGACCCATTAACACGATTACTGTATACGGATGTTCCATTGACATAAGCTTTAAGCCATTGTCCATTGTATGTAATCGCTATATGCTGCCAAAGACCGTTAGGGATAGTAGTTAAAACAACATTCTGAACTGTAGAAACACCAGTTAGTGAAATTGTCAAGTTTGCATTGTTTTTCCAGATACGAAATGCGCCTAACTTCCAAACAATTGTATCGCTGGCAGAATTTTGGTCCACATTGATCCACGCTGTCATTGTAAAACCAGTAGTAATACTGTCCAGACTGGGAGAATCCGGTGCTTCAAAATAATTACTGCCGTCAAATCTAAGACAATACTGAGATACACCCCCATGTCCGCCCTGCCATATTGGCTGTCCAACAAAATATGCGTTGTTGGCACTGCCGCTTGTATCACCAACTACATTTGCATCGCCTTCCTCCATCAAGAGCTCTGTTACACACCCAGCAAATACATGATTACAAATAATTAATGCCGGCAGAACCGCCATCAAAAAAAATGCTCTCCGCATCAACCAAATTTCTTTATAGCATTTTATTATCTTCATCACATACTCAGTGTTAATTCACTAATCCAATTCGCAATGTTATTCAACCGCTGCCAACTATCGTCTTGTTGGACTTGGATCTAATTGGAAATTTTCACCTATAGACTTGCGTACAGAATCAACATGTCCATCCCATAGCAATAAATTTAGGCCTTTTTTGCCATCATGGCGGTATTCAACTTGCCGCCCTCCAGGACATTTATCATGGTCATATTTAGGTCTCTCTGTAATACCATCCGCTTCGTATAAATCTGTAGGATAACGAACGTTGTTAGGACCATAAAAATCGATGTAAAAACTGTCCGCACTAGCTGCCAACGAAGCAGGAGATTTCAAGTTTGCATGACGAGTCGCAGGTATGATTATGTCAGGATTCCTTTGGTAATAGCCTTGACCTGTAGCATTACGCGCATAGCTGATATTTTGAAGCCACCAATAACTTGCAGGCCCTACCACAAAACGAACATCACTCCAACTATAGCCGGTAAATCCCTGCTTATCAGGCTTAACATTCAATTTTTCAAGGGAAGGACAGACCAACCAGTTAGGACGTCCATTAGGCTTGTTTGTAGAATATTCATTCGAATAAGGCACCGATTTAATTCCGTTATACACAGCCCATAATTGCGATGCCCAATAATTTACTTCATTTGCTTTTCTGTCCCAACGAGTAAGAACCAAAAGGCCGTTGTTTTGTGCCGCATACAACATTTCAGCCTGCCCAATAGTCTTCAAATTTGTCTTGCCGATAACTGATCTCGCCGACTCACGGGCCTTACTCAACACTGGCATTAAAACAGCCAGCAACATTGCAATTATCGAAATAACAACCAGCAATTCAACAAGTGTAAAAGCATTCTTTTGCTTCATATCTTTTCTCCGAACTTTAATTTGCTCATACCACCATTTTTACGTATGTTACTACAAAGCACATATAGTGTCAATCAAATTTTACGTTTTTTGCCTAACCCGCACAATATCGCTATCAAAGCAAAGAACAATTCTTATTGTAAGCAATTACCAAACATATATTTATATAATAACATTATAATTTATCGTTATTTTTAAAAAAATATACTTGACGCTAAATGAGCTTTATTGTATCATAATACAAAAGGAGTGATTAACAATATGAATCAGTCAACAATGAATACAAATAAAATCAAGGCGGTTACTTCTCAACGCCTAAGAAGAGACCCTATCCATCGACAGCTCTATCAAATCCTTCGAGAGCCCATTATGTCAGGGGTTTACGGTTCCGGAACCAAACTGCCAACTGAGGCTGAATTAACAAAAATCTACAACGTAAGTAGAGTTACTGTCCGCCGAGCATTGCAGGAACTTGCGTCAGAGGGATTAATTGAAGGCCGGAAAAGTCAAGGCACGTTCGTTCGTAACGGAGCTAACATACGCGCTAAGCATAGATATCTTTTTGTCCATGATAACGCATCGCCGGTAACATATCCCTATATCCAATTGTTGTTGCAGGGAATTCAAAGCAAGGCACAAAATCTTGAGTTCCGTCTTGAAATGCTGGCCACTTCCGCTGGAGAGAAACGTTCCACTACAGAATCTAAGGTTTCTGATTTTATTGAGTCAGGAGATTTTGATGGGATAATTGCTTTATCTGGATATTTGACACAACAAGAAGTACGACTCTTGGAAAAACATAATATACCCTTAGTTTTTATCGGGCATGCATATAATGCAATCACAACTGGTGCAAAAACTATAACAGTAGAATGCGATAGCAGGCGTGGGTTATTTCTCATTTTAGAGCATCTTTTCAAAACAGGACGCAAAAATATAGGATATATCGGTAAACCTGTTTCTGAGTTCGAACCTCATAGAGAATTGATTTGCCAAATATTTCGCGAAGCAGGGCTTCAGTTCCCTTTGGAATGTTACGAACCTTGCGATTATGGAATTAATCCTGCAACTCCTGCATGTCGTCGTTTACTGCAAAAACATCCTCACCTGGATACAATTTTATGCTTGGATGATCTTCAGGCTGTAGGAGCCTTGCAATATTTACGTTCAATTGGAAAAAACATTCCTCAGGAGATCGCAATTGCGGGAGGCGGAAATTTTCTGGAGGAACATTCTAATTTTGACATCACAACAGTAGATCACAGGGTAAGAGAACAAGGTGTTATGGCAGCAATTTGCCTTGAAGACTTGATTGCCGGGAAAAATGTCGAAAAACACATATGGGTCGAACCCTTGTTAATCAAAAGAAAAACTGCATAATCATGGCATATTGCCTTTTTCGATTATGAATCACAATTAAATTCGAAACTGCTTTTTATAGCAGTATTTTTGCAAATATGTAAGGACACAATATGAAAAACTTTGGCACCAAATTCATTACCATTATTTTCACTATAATGTGTCTTTTCTCTAGGATTGCAGTTCCCGCTCTTGATTCAAATTCCTATTGTATCGTGGAACATGGAAACCCAAAATCATCAATAGTGGTAGCGGAAGAAAGTATAAAAGCTTTAAGCTCTGATGTACAATTATTGACTCAATCTATAAAAAAAAGCACCGGCGCCACGATTCCAGTTGGAACCATTTCAGAGAATACAAATAATGTTCAGATTCATATTGGCTATACGGATTATGCCAGAACTTTAAACAATAATATTGAAAATTTGGACAGCGATGGTTTTGGTATATTCTTTCCGGCATCAAATAAAATAGTAATTTTAGCCAAATCTGATTGGGGTTTAAGGTATGGTATTTACGAATTCATTGAGCGGTATGTTGGGGTTAGATGGCTTTTTCCAGGCGAATTAGGCGAGTATATTCCAATAAATGAAAATATATACATTCAGAAACAGCCTATAATAGAGGAACCTGCTTTTTTGAGTCGCCAACTGAGTTCACCGGAACTTTCACAAATAAAGGAAGACAACCAGATTCGCGAATGGGCTAAACGACTTAGAATGCATCTACGAATTGAGTTCCATCATAATCTATGCAATCTTTTTCCGCCAAGCAAATATTATAATTCTCACCCCGATTGGTACCCTCCTATTGACGGCAAAAAGATATGCCCATTAGATGGCGGACCTGTTTCCGGTGATACCTGGCAGCCTATATTCGATGCTCCTGGTTTCCAGGAAGAATCCGTAAAGATTATAAAACAATTTTTTGCAGACAATCCGGGTGAATCCAGCATCTCAATTGGTATAAACGATACAGAATGTTTTGGCAAACCCTCTTCAAAGTTGAATTCTCTTGGGCTACCAGACCTATCAGATTATTATTATGGTTGGGCAACCGAAGTAGCTTCAAAAGTGCTTGAAAGCTATCCCGATAAATTATTTGGCTGTCTGGCATATTTTAATGTTGCTGACCCACCCCAAAAAATAAAAATGAATCCAAACATCGTACCATTTCTCACATTTGACCGTATGGCATGGTTAGATAAAAATACTGCAAAAAAAGATATGAAACGCACAACGGAATGGAGTAAGGTGGCTGCACAAATTGGATGGTACGATTACATCTACGGTGACATGTTTTACAAAATACCTAGAATATACTGGCATCTTCAAGCAGACTATTTAAGATTTGGATATGCAAATGGTGTTAGAAGTCTATATGCTGAAGCATATCCCATGCCTGAATGGACTGAAGGACCTAAATTATATTTATACCTCAAATTGTTGTGGAATCCGAAACTAGATATAGATAAGACATTGGATGAATGGTATACATGTGCTGTCGGTTCAGATGCGGCTCCTTATCTAAAAGAGTATTATCAGTTTTGGGAAGATTTTTGGACGCAACGTGTTACAAAAGATGCCTGGTTCAAAAGAGGTATAACTTTAACATGGCTGCCATTCCAGGATGACGGATATATTTCTCAGTTAAAACAAGCCGATATTGATAAATGCCAAATGCTGCTGGAAAAAGTTTTGGAAAAAGCGATATCTGATAAAGAAAAGGCTCGTGCGGCTTTCTTTTTGAAGGGTTTTAGTAATATTAAAAACAAGCTTGGCAATTTAGTTGAAACACGCGATAGACTTTCTATTATGAAAGGCACTGAATTAAAGAAATATAATTTTACTGTTGGCGAATGCACAACTGAATTGCCCAGTGATTGGGGATTTTGGAGCCAATTGCCTGAATTCAAAAAAATCTGTTGGAATAAAACCTATGGTTATACACAACCAGGTTCGCTTGTAATTGATACTAATGGATTACAAGGTAAAGCAGCATGTTTTATGATAAATTTATCAGTGATCCCTTCAAAATCATATCGCATTACTTGCTGGTTTAAAACCGACAATTTTCCAGCAAATGCGTTAATCGGACTTGTTGCTAAATGGCAAGGTCAAGACCAGCGATGGGGAGAACAGCAGCAAAGTATCGAGACTTTTGTGGAAACAACCAATAACAAATGGCAAAAGTTAAGTATCAATTTCATTACACCTAAGCTTGAAGAACCATTTGCATCAATTCGGTTAGTTACGCAAAATACCAATCAAGGCCAAGTTATCTTCGATGACTTTTTGGTTGAGGAAATTATAGATAACCCAACTTTAAATAATTAGCAGAAATAAAACTTTCGAATTATATTAGCTGATATGTTGAAATTAATTGACAATATTCCGTTTGATCCGACTGCGTGGCCGGGAAATTGGGTCTGGACTCAGGATTCCGGGAGCAGTTTCGAAGTAGTTCAATTTTGCAGTTACTTTTCTGCCAATGAAGCACTCCCCCTCAGACTGCACATCTCGGCCGACAATCGATATAAGCTCTATCTTGATGGCAATTTCATGGGCATGGGACCGCAACGTGGAACACTTGATCGGTATTTTTTTGATACTTATGATCTATCGCTGACACAAATCAAACCAGGTCAACACATATTTTCAGCGATTGTTTGGTACGACAGAGATACAGCTCCATCAGCACAAATAACTTCTCGGCCTGCTTTCCTTGCTGTAGCCGAATATGCTGATGGTAAAATCAAAGGCACGCTGGAAAAATGGAAATATAAAAGATGGTTCGGCAATGCAACTATTCCAGTACCGGAAGACGCTTATTGTATCGGTGTTGGATATGAAATGATAGGCTTTACTTTAGCTGACCTTTGCCCAACAATGGAGATATTTCAAAAAGAATTTATGCCGGTAAAAGCTTTGGGATATTCCAGAAACCATAAAGAAAATCATCCTCAATTACTTTTAAACTGGAATTTACACCAAAGAACCATTCCAGCCTTAAAATCAGAAAACTGTCATCTTGGAAGTTGTAAAAGAATATTTTATAATGGTACTTTAACCAGTACATTACAGGATGAAATTTCATTACTTGCTCAAAATTCATTATGTGAAAATGCTAAGGCAGTTACAATACCGGCCAATAGCAAATACAAAATTCTTATAGATAATGAAAAATTAGTCGTTGGTTATCCAACTCTAACAGTAACCGGCGGCAAGGATGCCTCTATAAGTTTGACATATCAGGAAGCTCTCCAATCTAACGAAGATGTCAGAAGTAAAGGCAACCGCAACGAAATTGGAAATAGGATTCTCATTGGCATTACAGACCACTTTCTCCTCGCAGACAGAGAGCACGTTGTCCTTGAGCCTTTTTGTTATCGTTGTTGGCGATACATTGAACTGGATATTGAAACTTCTGATCAGGCTCTTATTATAGAAAATTTATCTTATCGATCCACTGGTTATCCGTTAGAACTTAAAGCTGAATTCGAAACTAATGACTGGTTCAACCGCTTGATTGAGCCGGGATTCAGAACAATGCAGCTTTGTGCTGGTGAGACATATATGGATTGTCCATATTACGAACAATTGCAATACATCGGGGATACTCGAATTCAAGCTTTATTGTCTTATGTTTTATGTAACGATGATAGACTAGCTCGTGAAGCAATTGAAATGTTCGGTTTGTCACTTGGTTGGGATGGTTTAACCTTTAGTTCTTATCCAAACCGTTTCAAACAAACGATCCCCTTATTTAGTCTTTTGTATATTGCCATGTTGAATGATTTTCTTATGTGGCGAGGTGATATTACTTTTGTTAAACAAAAGCTTGGGATCGTTGAAACGATATTGAATACTTTTAAAAGATACAAAAAAGAAAATGGCTTGCTGGGAAAACTGCCAGGCTGGCCTTTTATTGATTGGGCAAAATATCCATCATGGAAGGACGGACATCCAACAAGCGCGTCGCAAGGCAATTGTTATTTGGTTAGTTTTTTTTATCTATATGCCATTCAGCAGGCAATAAATTTATTTAAATTTGCAGGTAATCAAGAAAATACAGATCGACTCATCCAAGAGATGCAAGGTATCAGAGAAATATTACAGAAACAGGCTTTTGATCCTCAACGCAAAGTTTTTGTTGATGACCCAGGAGGATTGGCTTTAAGTCAGCATACTAATATATTAGCAATACTAACAGACAGTTTTAAGGAGGTGGTCGACGGACAGGTTCTGCTGAACAATATTTTGAACAATCAGGATATTGCAAAAGCTACGGTATATTTTAAATTCTATCTTTATGAAGCTATGTATCATGTTGGTCGCGCGGAATTGATATGGTCTGATTTTAAATTATGGCATGATATGCTCGATAATGGCCTTACTACGTTTGCGGAAAAACCTGAGCCGACACGAAGCGATTGTCATGCATGGTCATCTCATCCTCTTTATCATTTTATAGCGTCAATTATAGGTGTTCGGCCAATGACTCCAGGCTGTTCGACTCTTTCAATAAAGCGATTGTTGAAAACCAAAACCGATCCGCCTATGCCCCAGATATTAGGAGCCAAATTTAATACTGTTGCCGGAAAATGTTGTGTCCGATTAACTATTGATGAAAACAGATGTGACATTTACAAAGAATTCCCATCTGAAGTTGCAATTTTTGATTCTTGAGTTACTGAACAGGTGACGTACACTTGGCGAGAGGTTATATCTATCTTCGCAAATTCTATTGATTGATCCGCTTCACTTTTAAGATATCTCCAAAATACAAGGAATCTCTTTTTTACAAACTAGACCGCTATGGCGTCCTATCAGTAGAATATTTTATCTTTCTAATCTTAAGTTAGCATTAGGCCGAAGATGAAAAAATGGATGGAAATTTATGGTTTATAGCCCGATAGCTTGAAAGTTAGTACTAGCGATTTTTTGAAATTAAGTAAAAGCCCTCATATACAGAGGGGTATAAAATGTTAATCTGTAATCGAGGCATATTTTTTAATAGATTGTTGTGGAAACTGATGCAATACAAAATAAAAAATGGCCAGGATGGTACGAAGGAATAAAAAAATATGAGCAGAAAAATCTGCCCAAAGCGATACTGCAAATTTTAAACACTTTTATTCCGTATTTTATTCTGCTGGCATTGATGGTCTATACAGTAAAGGCAGGTGTTTCATATCTTATTACATTTGCTATTTCTATCCTCGCGGCTGGTTTACTAGTGCGGATATTTGTAATTTTTCATGACTGTACTCATAATTCATTTTTTAAATCCCGCCTGGCAAATAAAATTCTGGGTTACACAGCAGGCGTGCTTACGACAACGGCTTATGAAGACTGGCAATGGTGCCATGCCCAGCATCATCAGAACGCAGGTG
>Ga0154577_1074_pt1 | contig 20990 bp, 19 predicted proteins | sample RifGroF2_FD_116006 | JGI IMG/M metagenome (GOLD analysis project Ga0154577, IMG submission 116006) | Planctomycetes bacterium GWF2_42_9
GTTCGTGAATTTGTGGCGATAAATGCGAGATTCTTCGCTGCCCCCCTACGGGGGTTTCCGCTTCGCTCCAACGTTCAGAATGACAAAAAATTAGAATCTTTTTTCCAAACCAATGCCCGCAGCGGGACTACTGTGCAGACTTGTAACCATCGGCTGAATTTTGAAACCGCCGAGAGTCAATTCTTTGTTCGGGCCTGCAACAGTATGGCCGACGATATAACCCAAAACGGCGCCGAATAAAACATCGCTTGCCCAGTGGTCGCCTGATTCCATCATTCGATAACCCACAAGGCCTGCGCCCATATATGCTGGAATGCCTATTTTAGGGCCGTAAAATTCATCGAGAACGGCAGCGGCGCAAAATGAACTTGAGGTGTGTCCGCTTGGCCAGGCCCAATCTTTATCGTTGGGGGAGTGGTCGCGAACGGCAGCTTTGAGCGTGAGGGTCATCGCGCCGTTGATGCTTAATGCTTTAAACATGATCCAGCTTCGCTGAAGATTAACGTCATCTTTTTTATTTGCGGCTATCAAATACCAGATGCCCGCGGCGGCGAAGTGGGTGCCGGGACAGCCGGCGACATCTATGAGTTTATCCAAATCCTTGGACATTTTTCCATTTTCGGAAAAGTGATCAGCGGCGCGATCGTCGATTCCGGTTTCACGGAATGCGATGCTTCCGCCGCCTGCTAACAAGAGAAGGAGAATGTTATCGCGATTGATGAATGTTTTTTTCGCGTCTTCAAAAACGGCTTTCGGATATGCTTTTGCATCGGTCATAATAAGGCCGGTTGCGCGGTCGGTTTTATTGACATCGTTGACATCGAGAGCTTTGGCTGCAGATGCACTAAAGATCAGCCACAGCGAACAAAGAATGTATAGAGATATATTGTACTGCCCCAAAACTTTTTTAAAATCCATTTTAAAAACCCCCTAATTACTCCCACTCGATAGTAGCGGGAGGTTTACTACTAATATCGTAAACGACACGGTTAATTCCGCGGACTTCGTTTATGATTCTGCTCGAAATAAGACTAAGTACGTCAAACGGTATTCGCGAAAAATCTGCGGTCATAAAATCCGTAGTATCGACCGAACGAATCGCGATAACATTATCATAACTCCGCTCATCGCCCATAACGCCGACAGTGGCAACAGGTACGAGGACGGCAAGAGTCTGCGATACTTTTCTATATAAATCAGCAACCTTGATTTCGTCAATTAAAATTTCATCGGCATCCCTCAAAACGCGTAGTCTGTCTTGGGTTATTTCGCCGATGATTCTGACAGCTAGGCCGGGGCCGGGGAAAGGATGTCGCCAGACAATGTCTTCTGAAAGGCCTAGATATTCGCCAACCAATCGTACTTCGTCTTTGAACAAATCGCGAAGAGGCTCAACCAACTCGAAGCCCAGCTCTTTGGGCAGGCCGCCGACGTTGTGGTGCAATTTGATATTGGCGGCGAGATTTCCGTCTTTGCTGCCGGACTCGATAACATCGGGATAAAGTGTGCCCTGCGCGAGATATTTTGCATCGGGAATTTTTTTGGCTTCCGATTTGAAAGCCTCGATAAATTCGTGGCCGATGATGATGCGTTTTTTCTGCGGGTCTGTAACGCCTTTTAATTTTGTTAAGAATTGTTTGCTCCAATCGACAACGTGCAAGTCGATTTTGAATTGGTCGCGGAAAGTAATTTCGACCTGCTCGCGTTCGTTTTTACGCAGCAAACCATTATCGACGAAAATACATTTTAATCTGTCGCCGATTGCTTTATGAACCAGCGCGGCGGTAACGGCTGAATCTACTCCGCCGGAAAGGCCGCAAATTACTGTGCCTGTTTTTGCCTGCTCACGGATTTTTGCGATCATCTGCTCGGCAAAATCCTTCATCTGCCAATCGCCCGCGCAATTGCAAATTTCGTAGAGGAAATTTTTCATCATCACATTGCCTTGCGGCGTGTGGCTGACTTCTGGGTGGAATTGCATGCCGTAGAATTTTTTTCTTTTGTTTCTGACGGCGGCATATGGGCAGGTATTGGTTTTCGCGAGGACTTCAAAATCACTGCTTAAACTTTCGGCCTGGTCGCCGTGGCTCATCCAGACGGTGGTATTATCGCTGATGCCTGCGAATAAATCCTTTGTATCGGCAACGGAGACTTGTGCTCTGCCGTACTCTCTGCGGTCTGCTTTATGGATTTTTGAACCTAATGTTTTGCAGCCCCACTGCATACCGTAACAGATGCCGAGAATTGGAACGCCTAGTTCAAAAATTTTCGGATCGGTTGTCGGTGCGTTAGGTGCGTAGACGCTTGCTGGTCCGCCGGAGAGGATTATGCCTTTAAGGTTCTCGATTTTCTGAAGCTCTTCAATTTTTACCGAAGGCTGTTTGATTATCGAATATACATTCAACTCGCGAACACGGCGTGCGATAAGCTGGCCGTATTGGCTGCCGAAATCAATTATAACGATTGTTTCGTTGCTCATAATAGAATTAACCACGAATTAACACGAATAAACACTAAAATTTATACTATATTTATTTGAACCGCTTCGCGGGACTTTTTAATCTTCGATCATTTCACGCACAGAGTAGTTTGGCGCTTCTTTGGTAATCAAAATATCGTGCGGGTGCGATTCGCTCATAGCCGATGCACTGACTCTCACGAATTTTGCTTCCGTCCGCAATTTTTCGATCGTCGGAGTTCCGCAATAACCCATACCGGCTCTCAAGCCGCCGACTAACTGGTAAACAAAATCGCTCAACATTCCGCGATATGGTACTCTGCCTTCAACGCCTTCGGGGACGAGTTTGTCTTTTTGCGTAACACCCTTTTGGCCGTATCTATCGGCAGAACCTTTGACCATCGCGCCGAGCGAACCCATACCGCGATATTCTTTGAACTGTCTGCCTTTGTATATCACGAGCAGGCCGGGGCTTTCTGCTAAACCCGCAAGGAGCGAGCCGAGCATAACGCTTGAAGCACCTGCGGCAATCGCTTTTGAAATGTCGCCGGAGAATCTTATGCCGCCATCGCCGATAATCGGGATGCCGTGTTTATCTGCGACATCTGCACAATCCATAATAGCTGAAATCTGCGGAACACCAACGCCGCTGACGATTCGAGTTGTGCAAATCGCACCTGGGCCGATGCCGACTTTTATCGCGTTTACGCCTGCGTCGATCAATTCTCTTGCGGCATCTGCGGTCGCGATGTTGCCTGCAATTACGTCTATCTTGTATCTTTTCTTAATTTCTATTACGGTATTAATAACATTTTGCGAATGGCCGTGAGCTGAATCGACGACAATCACATCGACTTCTGCGCCGATCAACGCTTCAATCCTTTCCAAATCCTTAACGCCGACAGCAGCACCGACTCTTAATCGGCCGCGAGTATCTCTAACGGCATTCGGATATTTCTGGTAGCGGTCGATATCACGCATTGTAATCAGGCCTGCAAGTTCGTCTTTTTCATTAACGAGCAGGAGTTTTTCGACTTTGTGTTTTTGCAGAATATCTTTTGCCTGTTCGAGGGTGGTATCTGCGGGAGCTTTGACAATGTCTTTTGTCATTACATCACTAATTCTAACGCTGTCGTCGCGCAGGAATTTCAAATCACGATGCGTAAGAATGCCGACGAGTTTTTTGCCGTCGATAATCGGGATGCCTGAAACGTTCTGCTCGGTCATAACTTCGCGAGCCTGACGGACGGTTTGATCCGAACTCAAAATAACAGGGTCAAGTACGACACCATTTTCACTTCTTTTTACCTTAATTACTTCCCTTGCCTGTGCTTCGACATTGAGATTTTTGTGGATAATCCCGATGCCGCCTTCCTGTGCGAGCGCGATAGCAAGCGCAGATTCGGTTACGGTATCCATGGCGGCTGAAACAATGGGAATATTAATATTAATATTGTTTGTCAGCCTTGTGGAAGTATCGGCCTGTGAAGGCACAAAATCGCTCTTGGCTGGGATCAGTAAACAATCGTCGAAAGTAATACCTTCTGAAACGAATTTATCTTTATGCATTTTGTGCGCCTCCGTTGAAAAAACCGGCTAAAATTAAACGTAATAGTATACAAATTCAGGGCTTGGAGGTCAATTGAGTTTTTTGCACAGTTCTATCGCAGCTGCGAGGTCAACCGTATTCTCATATAACGCCCTGCCGACAATGGCGGCAGCGATAATCTTTGTTTCAGCAAGTTTCCTGATATCGTCAATGGTCGTAACTCCGCCTGCGGCAATGACAGGAAGGTTTACTGTCTCGGCTAAATTCCTTGTTTTCTCAATATTCGGGCCTGAAAGCATACCATCTTTGTTAATGTCTGTGAAAATGATGGCTGAAAGCGGAAGTTCGGCGGCTTTTTTGGCAATATCTATCATTTCCAAGCCGCTGTCTGTTTTCCAGCCGTCGGTGGCGACTTTTGTGCCGCGGGCATCGAGACTAAGTACGATTTTGCCGGGGTGCTCCTTTACGACTGCACTGAACCAATCAAAATCATTGACGGCTTTTGTGCCGAGGATTACTCGTGTTATACCCAATTCGAGCAGATTTGTAACGCTTTGCCGTTCACGAATGCCGCCGCCAACCTGGATTTTGAGATCTTTTGCGTTGGCAACAATGTCGCGGATGGCATCGATATTTACGCATTTGCCGACTTTTGCTCCGTCAAGGTCTATGATGTGGAGCCATTCTGAACCGGCTTTTTTGAATTCTATGGCTTTTTGGGCCGGTTCATCCTCATAATTGATGTATCTATTATATTCACCTTGAACAAGCCTGACGCATTTTCCGCCAAGAATGTCGATTGCTGGTATGATATACACTTTAGAATCCTTTCTTATCTAACTAAACCGCGCTTTACAGAGCCACTAAGGCACAAAGACACGAAGTTTTGAAATATTATTTATCACTAAATTTCGCAGATTTCACTAAACCGCGTGGGCTAAAGCCCCACCCTACGAACCCCTCGAATAAATCGAGAGGCTAACCAGGAATACTTCTTTTATGTCAATTATTTTAGAGGAATAATTTGCGGCTTGCAAGAGTTATTTAAGGCCGATAATTATTTCAAAATCAGATTAAAAACGAGTTTTAAAGAAATTGTGGGGGAAATGAGACTCGTTCATTATGTGAGGGCAATTTCAAGTCGATAAAAAAGCGGCTAATATCTATTGCGGAAGAATTGTATCTTAATTGTTCCACTATTTTAAAAAAGAATAGCGAAGATCGGATAAATATGAAAATAGGGCAAAAACTAATAATAGTAATCCTGGGCTTGATGGCACTATTCATAAGCGTAGTTTTGCTGCAAAAGAAAATGGAGACCGACCGACTCAATGCTATTTTCCGCGAAAGGAAACATATAAATGCAATAAACTTCAACCGAATCACGGAAATGATGAATAAAAAACTTGATTCATACGTTATAGAAACTACTTTTTGGGATGAACTTGTTACAGCGGTTGAAAAAAATGATTCAACATGGTTCAATGAAAGTATTGAGCCAAGCGTTATTACCGTAAACCAATTCGATGGGGCGTGGGTTTTTAACGACAAAAAAGAAATGGTCTATTCGGTCGGCACAGACGATGAAGGATTTTCGGCGATATTTCCGATTTCAATTGAACATTTCGATGAAATCCTCGATGGCAAAGTATCGTGCCACTTCTTCCTTTATACAAAAAACAGATTGCTTGAAATCAACGGGGCTAAAATATATCCCGGCAACGACCCTGAACGCAAAACACCGTCAAGAGGCTATTTATTTGCCGCAAAATCATGGAATAATTCTCATATAGAAAAAATTTCGGCCATTACATCGTCCCAAATATGCGTCCATCCATATAAAAGAGAATTTCTTGCGGACCAAAGCAACTTTAAAGAAGGCAAAATATTTTTCTCTCATATTTTCTACGGCTGGAATGGAAAACCTGCCGCTATCGGACATTCGACAAGTGAGTTCACACAGATAAAAGTGCTTAACGACAATTCCAAAAATGATATTTATTTATTCCTTTATTTCGCGATTACATTAATTGCAATAATATTATACTGCATTATAAAATTGATAAATCTGCCGTTAAAGACTCTTTCGGATTCGCTTAAGAATAATGATGTTAATTTACTCAAAAGCCTTCAGAAGGAAAAATCAGAATTCGGCGATGTCGCAAGACTTATCATCAAATTCTTCGAGCAACGAAATGTTTTGAATGAAAAAGAAGAAAAATATAGAATGATCTTTAATACCGCCAATGATTCGATATTGGTAATGCAGAAAGATAAATTCCTGGATTGCAATGAGAAAACGCTTGAAATTTACGGCTGTACTAGAGAACAAATTTTAAACAGCAAGCCTTATGAATTTTCTCCGGTTGCACAGCCTGACGGCAGTGATTCGATGCATAAAGCTATGGAGAAAATTACCGCTGCTTTGGATGGTAAAGGTCAAAGGTTCGAGTGGTTGCATTGCAGATATGATAAAACGCCTTTCGACGCGGAAGTCAGTCTTAATGCGTTTAAAGCGGGTGGAGAGCAATATATACTCGCGATAGTAAGAGATATGACAGAACGCAAAAAAGCGGAAGAAGAAATGAAGCGGCTGAATTTTAATCTTGAAGAGGCGAACCATGAGCTGCGGAATTTCGTTTATATCGCATCGCACGATTTGCGCGAACCGCTGCGAAAGATCATCGCATTTGGAGGAATACTGCAAAAGAGTCTTGCCAATAACCTTGTTGGCGAAGACGCGGAAAATTTGCAGTTTGTCATACAAGGCGCGATGCGGATGAATAAAATGATCGAAGGTCTTTTGGCTTATTCAAGAGTCAGCACAAAACCGCACGTGGCGCAGAATGTAAATTTGAATGTCATTGTTCAACAGCTTCAGCAATTCGAGTTATCAATCGCACTTGAGGAAAAAAAGGCGGTTGTTTCAATACCGAAAAAGCTGCCGAATGTTGAAGTTGATCCGACGCAATTATCACAGCTTATGCAGAACCTGATAGCGAATGCTATAAAGTATCAGGAGAAAAATACAACTCCGCAATTAACGATAACCAGCAGGCCGGCAGCAAACGGAATGGTACAAATAAGAATAACAGATAACGGAATCGGTATTAAGCCTGAATTTCATCAATCAATATTTGTGATGTTTAAACGTGTGCACGCGGCGGGGAAATATGAAGGCAATGGTATCGGTCTTGCTGTTTGCAAAAAAATTGTGGAACGCTTCGGCGGCAAAATCGGAGTCGAATCAGAGCCGGGCAAAGGCTCAACATTCTGGTTTACTGTGCCGGAAGGTGTGAATACGAAAGCACAAAAGGCTGAAGCGGTTTTGGGCCGATAATATTTCAGCCGTGTTTTCAATGTACTATAAAACCTTTAATAATCGTTTTTTTATAGAATTACTAAATTTAGTTAAGCGAGAAAGATTTTTACACGATACATAATATTACGTGTAATTTAAAAGAGATGGATTTGTATGTTTAATTTTTTTACTAACCAACTTGATTATATTTACTTTATATACGGCATAAGTTTTGTAGTGTTGTCGGTGGTGATTTTTCACGCGTGTTTTCAGACCAAATTAAAAATTCCATTGCTTTTGTTGGGAATATTTTCCGCTATTTACGGACTTGCACAATGGTTTTATCTGGCACAGATATTATTTAAGAACGCAGAGCTTTTCGCGTATATCCGTGCGGGAATTGCGGCATTGGCGATGACTTTCCTTTTTGAATTCGGCAGAAAGGGACTTATCGCATATAAAGTCAAAGTTCCCGGAAAATGGATATTTATAATTATCGGCATTATCCTGTGCGCTGGGTCGTATTTTGGCGGGCACGAAGGTTTTCATACGGCTTCAAATTATTTGATATGCTGCGGCGCGTTGACGGCTGCCGCTGTTTTTATAATCGCTTACAGATATGAAAATACAAAAAAATATTTTTATCTTATTATCGGCGTTTTTTTTATACTGGGCAGTTTTGTTACAATGCTGGAAGTACCGGGCGCATCTTTCTTTCCGGCATCGGTATTTAACGAACAATCATTTGTACAGCAGTTTCATATTCCAATACAATTCTGTTCGGCGGTTTTGATAGTAATTCTGACAATCATATTCGCGATTTTCCTTTATGAAATTATGGATTACGGTAAAGAATTTCATTTCAGTATGAAACTTACAATTCTTTATCTGCCCATAACCGGAATACTGGCGATTGTAATTGGCGGCTGGGCTCTTACCAATTACGTAAGCAATGGTTCAGATAAAACCAGAAGGCACAGTTTCATACAGCTTGCGATTGTATCATCGTACACCATTAACAGTTCGCAAATCGCCTCTCTTACGGGAACATCGGAAGACAGCAGCAAAGAAAATTATAAACTGTTGAAAAAAACCTTAATGGATTTGCGTAGAAAACTCAATTACGACAGTTATAATCAAAGCTGCCGATTCGCGTATCTTCTTGGAAAACGAGATGGACGTATTTTCTTTTACGCAGATTCAGAACCGGAATATTCGGAGGATATGTCGCCGCCGGGTGAACCATATAACGAGGCGTCAGTTGATCTGTTCAACTGCTTTACAAACGGTCAACCGTTTGTTGAAGGCCCGATGATGGACAAATGGGGATACTGGGTTTCGGGTCTTGCTCCAATACGCGATAGGACGGGAAAGACTATCGCCCTGCTCGGACTCGACGCGGATGCGAGAGAATGGTGCAGGAATTACGCGTTTAGCAGACTGATAATAATTTTCTCGATAATGCTGACGTGCCTGATAATTTGCGCAGCGGTTTTAATGGTGCATATATTAACTTTGACGGCGGCAAAAAGATTAATCACAATCGAAGCTCTCGAAAAAAGTGAAGAAAAGTACAAGACGCTGGTTGAGAATCTAAATGTCGGAATATATTCCAATACAATCGGCAACGGAAAGTGCTTTACGGAAGCCAACACTGCCCTTGCCAGACTGCTGGGATTTGAAACGGTTGAAGAGTTCAGAAAAACACCGGTTTTAAGTTTTTATAGGAATCCTGTCGACCGGTACGATTATATTAAGCAATTGAGAAAATGCGGCTTTGTAAAGAATTATGAATTGCTCTGGCAAAAGAAAGACGGCACGCCAATCGTAATTTCATTAAATGCGCAGGCGTATTTCAATGAAGAGGGGCAGATCAAATCGATATTCGGGGTTATTGAGGATATTACCGAACGCAAAAAAACAGAGGAAAACATAAAGAGATCGCGTGAAACACTCAATAGAATCATTGATTCGATGCCATTCGGGGTAACCATCGTTGATAAGAATAAAAAAATCAGGTTGGCAAACAAGAAAGCTATTGAGATGACTGGCAATTCCGATTGCGCCGAGGTTATAGGCAAAATCTGTCATAATTTTATATGCCCTTCGAATGAAGGTCATTGCCCGGTATTGGATATGCATCAGAAAGTCGACCTTTCTGAAAAAATAATGCTGACCAAAGATAAAAAGAGAGTTCCAATCCTTAAGAGTGTTACGCCGATCATTTTTGACAATGAGGAAGTTTTGCTGGAATCTTTCGTCGATATTTCAGAACGCAAGCAAGCCGAAGGAAAAATGAAGGAACTCAATAAGGAGCTTGAAGAAGCAAATGAAGAGTTGAAAAATTTTGCTTATATAGCTTCGCACGATTTGAGAGAGCCGTTGCGAAAGATTACAGCTTTCGGCGGTATACTCGAAAAATCCATCAAAGAAAAGATCGATGGCGAAGATAGTGAGAATCTGCATTTTATGATAGATGGCGCAAAACGTATGACGCAGATGATCGATGGTCTTTTATGCTATTCGCGAGTAAGTTCAAAAGGACACGGATTCGAAGATGTCGATGTAAATATTGTTGTCAATGAATTGAAGCAATATGAATTGGGTATGCTGCTTGAAGAAACTCATACAGTTGTAAATATACCTGAACCTCTGCCGATGGTTCACGCAGATATGCTGCAAATGCGGCAGTTGATACAGAACCTTATCGCAAATGGTATCAAATATCAGAAGAAAGGCAGCGCGCCTGAAATTACAATTACTAGCAAAATGGCAGCCGACAATATGGTACGAATCGAAATCACAGATAACGGTATCGGTATCGCGCCGGAATATCACAATATGATCTTTGTAATGTTCAAACGCCTGCACAGGCAAAGCGAATACGATGGCACTGGCATCGGCCTTTCAGTCTGCAAGAAAATCGTACAAAGACATAACGGCCTAATCGGGGTAGAATCCGAGCAGGGAAAAGGCTCGACCTTCTGGTTCACAGTACCTTGTGCAAAGGTATTATCCGAAGTCAAAGTATAAGTAGCCACTAAGGCACTAAGACACAAAGTTTTGAAATTTTTTAAATCGCGGATTCTACTGAAACTGAAACCGCCTTGGCTAAAGCCTACCCTAGAAACTTTGTCGGGGCAGGACCTATGTGTCTGCCCAATGGGCGAAACATGCAGGTTCTCCCCTACAACGCAATTCTAAGTAAATTTTTATCCTGATTTTTCAAATCTACAATTTTGCCAAAATGGCAGTTTAGACTGCAAATACTGCACCCGTTGAGTGTTTTTGAGCACATAAAAATACGTAATTTCCTTTCATCCTTTGACTTAGATAATCTCGTATAAATTGGCACGGAGTTTGCTTTTCTTATTCTATTGAGAAAAGAAAAAGTAAGAAAAAAGATTAGAGAAAGTAATGTTTTGGAAGGAGTATTACTATGGCACTTGAAAATTTAAATCCGATGAAAAAGAAGGGGCAGCTTGCGACGCGACATGAATCTGAAAATCCGTTTTTCGCTCTGCAACATCAGATGAATCGTATGTTCGACGATTTCCTTGGCGAACCGTATGATCTGTTCAATAGAGAGAGCCAGACAAGTATGTTTATGCCGGCAATGAATGTAAGCCAGACAGATAAGGAAATTATTATTACCGCTGATATGCCGGGCGTTGAGGAAAAAGACCTCGATATTTCCATAACTAAAAATGTTTTGACAATCAAAGGTGAAAAGAAAAAAGAGATCGAAGAGAAAAATAAGGAATATTACAGAATGGAAAGATCTTACGGCACATTCAGCAGGACTATTACCCTGCCGCAGGGAACAGACGAAAGCAAGATCAACGCCGAACTTAAAAAAGGCGTGCTTAGGCTGACAATTCCAAAAAGCGAGCAGGCTATGGAGCAACGTAAGAAAATTGAAATTAAGGCGGAGTAATTAGAGAATCGTCGAAACTCTAACAAACATAGTGTATTAATAGTATAGATTCCCCCAACAGGGGTTTCCGCAAGGCTCCAACCGCCTTCGCGGGAATGACATTGTGGATTATGAACAGCTAACTGTGATGCTCCTTACCGCAGTTAGCTGTTTTTTTATTTCGCGTCGGAAACTTTTGTAACAGGGACTACTATGTCTGATTGCGCAATATTTTCGCAAGTTTGATTTTGACCGCCTGATTCAAAAACTTCAAATGCATTATCTATAGGCCTATAACCATTTTTGGCTATCCATGCAAAAAGATACGTATAGACAGCACCATAATCTTTACAGCCCGCAGGTTTCTTTATGACTACGGTATCCATTGCAATTAGGGTTTTAATGTCTGTCATCGTGCCAAGCGTGCCGGCCAGTTTCAGCGCATCCTGTGAGACTGGAATTTGGATTTCAACAATGCAATGTTGGGCGTTTAAAGCAAACAAGTGTGGATTATTCAGATATACAAACCGCAAATTTCCCTGTGGGTTTATTCTGTTCTTTCCCGCAACCGCATAAAGCTCGCCAATTGCCTGGCCAACTTTTTCATAAGGGCCGCGATAAATTGTGTAAAGAATGGTTTGCGATTCCATCTTTCCTATTGAAATTGAAAAACTGTTCGGCTCTTGTGCCGCAGTAGTAATTGAATTTAAAACAAGAATGCCTGCCAACATTAATAATAATTTTGTTCTCATAAATTTCCTTTCTTTTATTTCTTTTTGGTTTGGCTATCTTCAATAATTAACCTAAGCGATTTTACATGTTCATTAAAGGCATCCCTTCCTTTGCCTGTAACACAAATAAATGTGCGAGGTTTTCGGGCAACGAACGTCTTTTCAATTGCGATAAAGTCAACATCTTCAAGTCTGCCTAAATGCGCACCAAGATTACCGTCTGTAAGATTGAGCATTTTCTTTAGATAAACAAAATCCATTTGCCCGCCCTGCTCAAGCGCACAAAGAGCAGCCATTATCCGCAGTCGTACAGGCTGATGAATTATATGATTAAGTTTAGCCATTTAATTCCACTTTAATTTAGTATATAAGCCTATGGCGAAAATTACTCCGCCTGCCATAAACGCCATCCACAAACAATAAATTTTCGGCAGAACAAAAAAACCCACCAGCGTCATGGCGGTAACGAATAAACCTGTCCCAAGCAGATACATTTCTTTAAACCACAGTCCCATTATCACATACGCGAACATTATCGCAGTTACAATAAAAGCATTCATTTGCATTCCATTAAATGGCGCAAGCAAACTCAACCAAATTGAAACATACAAAAACAACAGCCACCACATTGCGCCGATGCGCAGATTCATTTTTTCTTCAATCGGCTCTTTAAAAGGCATTTTTCGTAAAAGCAACGCCCAAACCAGATAGCTGCCAACTCCGCCGATTATTGCCATCGTCCAAAAAATTATATGTGCGTGTTTCAAATAGAAATGCGACACCAGATATGCGATTGCCAAAAGACCGCCCCAAAGCATCATAAGCGGACTGCCGTAAGCGCCCGCAACCGCTTTGCGAGTTCTGCTGATTGTATTTCGAATTGCCTCTAACGAATCTGCCGGATTTTCAGCAACCATCACTTCTGAATTATTCTCATGATTATTATCATTATTACCACACATTGCATTTTCCATCTTTCTGCCCTTTCTTTCTAATCATAGCAGAGTACTCTATCACGCAGAGTAACTCTTGTCAATGATAAATCGTAAATGAGTGTGAAAATGGAATAAAAAAGCCGTTTTGAACTAAAAAACGGCTTTCCTTTGCATGAATAGTCATACAATCCTACTCGAATTGAAATATGCCATCGGAACACATAAGGAATCCTATATTATTGTTAATAATGCCGGGCAGCGGGCATTGATGAAAGCAAGATAAACGCCGAACTTAAAAAACGTGCTTAAGCTGACAATTCCAAAAGGCGAGCAGGCTGTTGCAGATCGCAAGAAAATTGAAATTAAAGGCGAATAAGCGTAACTCATCAACAAATGATTAACGCTTTAATTATTTTGTGATTTGAGATTGCTTCGTCGTCCGAAGCGGAACTCCTCCCACAAGGGGACTAAAGCCGCAATGACAGTATGAGCGCTTATATGTCATTGCGAGGCTGTCGGCAGACAGTCGCGGCAATCTCAATCGCTGAATCGTAGTTTGAGAAAACCAAATGCAGTTAACTGTGATGCTCCTTATCGCAGTTAGCTGGTTTTTTTATCTATTAAAGAATTTCAACACTTTACCGATTTTTGTATTCTTCATTAATGATGCAACCTTATTAGTTATATCTATTTCCTCATAATTATATGACTCAATCACGATGCCCTGTTGACCAAAAAATTTCACTGCTTTTACAACCGAAGGAGTCATGAAATTACAATGAATTCTTACAATATTTTGATCTTTAACCCAAACCGTGGGATCATAATATGATATTTTTTCATTAATAGTTCTTTCGCCCTCAATTGCTTTAAAGATTTCATCAGGTACAAAATTTTTGAGGCAAATATCAATGCACTTCTTATAAGATGCCGATGATTCATCACGGCCCTTATATATTTCTTTTAATTTAGTAATTCGCACAGATTTAATTTCGCTATATCTTAGATCAATGACTCTTTCATCATTAGTAATATGCGCATACCAAAAGACCCGAATTCTAATAAAAACTCTTTCTAAATCTGCAAGCATCAGCCAATTGTTTGCACTTAAGACTTTTTTCATCATTCCGAAAGACATTACAATAAAAAACAATGCTAAAAATGCAAATGCTATAAAAAAAATCCTTGGCACAACTTTAATTGGTCCATTATCCTGATAAAATGCATAACATAGCACACATCCGAGTGATAAAAAAAACAATGTTAATAAGATATAAGGTAAAATGGACAACTTAAAAGTTGTGCGCGATTCCAGTAATGATAATTGTTCAATTCTTTTCAGTTCCACACAAGACCTCCTCAAAGAAATTATACAATTCTCCGTAATATTGAATACGGCGGCAATTTCTGTTCGAGTTTTATTTTTTGCGGATTATTCGCAAACTGTACTTCCGTGCCGTCGATCAATTTTAATGGGCTGGGCATTGCAATTTCAGATATTTCGCAGTTCGGCGTCATTACCTCTAATTTTTCGCCTGCGAAAATTTTATTTCGCGTATGGCAGATACACCCTATTTCTGTTTCTTCATCACCCACACTAACTATATCGCCCACAAAAACCGCTTCGCTGGATGTATCACTTTTTTCTCTGCTGTAATCTTCGGGCGTAATTTCGCCTTTCATAAAGCCTGTACTATAGCCTCGGTTTTTTACCCTGCTTAATAATTTCAAACAATCTTCAGAACTAATTTTTTTGCCATCAATCAATTGGCGATAAAGTGAAACTACCGATGCGATGTAATGCACGGATTTCATTCTGCCTTCGATTTTGAACGCATTTACGCCGATATTCTTGAGCGGCTCAATATATTCAAAGAGCGCCAAATCTTTGTCGTTGAAAAGATATTGCCCTCTTTCATCTTCAAAAACAGGAAAATATTGGCCGGGGCGGGATTCTTCGACAAGTGAATATCCCCATCTGCACGGATGAGTGCATTCGCCGCGGTTTGCTTTTCGGCCTGTGAGGTAATCGCTGATCGCGCATCTGCCGGAATATGAGAAACAGACCGCACCGTGGACAAAAACTTCAAGCTGCATTCCGCTTTTTAGAGTATCTTCGCGAATCTTTTTTATTTGCTCGAAAGATAACTCACGAGCCAAGTTTACTCGCGCTGCGCCTAATTGTTGATATGCAAGGACGCTTTGACTGCTGGTAGTGTTTGCCTGGGTACTGATATGAATTGGGGTTTTAATGCCGGCTTTTTTCAGCTCAAAAATAAGACCAATATCGGCTACAATCAGGGCATCAGCTCCCATTTCGCTAAGTTTTCCTGCAATTTCGACTAATTTATCATATTCATCGCTGAAAGGATAAATATTGAGGGTAATTAATGCTCTTTTTCCATTTTTATGGAGAAAATCAATGCCTTTTTGAGCATCATCAAGCGAAAAATTGCCTGCATACGCTCGCAAGGAACCAAATTCCGCGCCAAAATACACGGCATCTGCGCCGTATCTGGCTGCCCAGATAAGTTTTTCCAGCGTGCCCGCAGGAGCGACAAGTTCAGGTTTAAATTGTTGTTCTGTCATTTTCGTTATCGTAAATTGAATAGTATATTCGAGGAATTGCAGGAAAAAAGCAAAATTTTTTGTTGAATATTATTTTGTGTTCGCTGATAATGTCCGGTTCGATTTAGAATAATTAAAAATTCTGTGGCAATTTAATAGATATAAGGAGCGTTCATGGGAACAGTGCTCAATGCTCTGGTAAAACTTCAAAGCGTAGAGAATAGTTTAAGAGCGGCTAAAGCAAAGCTTAATAGAAGCCGACGCAATGTCATCTTAAAGGAAAATCAACTCCGTACACTTCAAAACAGTCTGGCGGCAAAGCATGAAGAGATACAGCTTACAAAAATACAGGCTGATCGTCTCGAATTAGAGCTTAAATCCGTTGATGAAACACTGGCAAAGTATCGCGCGGCTCTCAATACGGCAAAAAGCAATAAAGAATATGCCGCGATCCTGACAGAACTCAACACCACAAAGGCCGACAGCAGCAAGGTCGAAACTCAAACTTTAGAGCTAATGAAAAACATCGATGCTGATCAGGCGCAATGTGAGATAATTAAACAGCAAATCGAAATAGCCAAAAACGAACTTAACGAAGTTCGCAAACAAAGCGAAGAACAGGCGAAAAAATTCGAGGCCGAAATCGCAGTCATCGAACAGCAATGGCAGCAGGCATCGCAGGATGTTTCGCCGGATGCTCTGGAAACCTTTAAAAGAGTCGCTGAAACTTATGACGGCGAAGCGATGGCGGAAATCGAAGTGCAAGACCACAGAAGCGGCGTTTACACCTGCGGCGGATGCTTCATGAGCCTAACAAACGAAACAGCAAATACGCTAATGAGCAAAGACGAAATTATCCGCTGCCCAAGTTGTGCGCGTATTCTGTTCCTCAAGGAGACGGAGATATAACCGTTTGGTTGATACCATAACCATCTTTACAGACGGTGGAAGCAGAGGCAATCCCGGCCCTGCGGCTGGCGCTTTCGTTCTTTTGGATGAAAATCAAAAGCGAATCTTCGCCAAAGCAAAATTCCTTCCGCACGCAACCAATAATATCGCTGAATATACGGGCCTTTTGACCGGTCTGGAAAAGGCTTATGAACTGGGCGCTTCGGCTGTAAAAATTTACAGCGACAGCGAATTAATGGTAAAGCAAATCAACGGCGAATATAAAGTCAAGAATGAAGGCCTGCGCGAGCTTTTTGAGCAGTGCTTCGACTGGCTTACAAAATTTAAGAGCTGGCAAATCAAACACGTTTTCCGTGAAAAAAATAAACAGGCTGACAAACTTGTAAATCAGGCGCTGGACGCAAAGTCAGATGTTGAAATCGGCGAAAAACCTGCGATCGATACAACATCGAAACATTTGCGTTTGGGTGTTCTTATCAGCGGAAGTGGACGAACGCTTATCAATATTCAGCAACTGATAAAAGAAAAACAGCTAAACGCGGAAGTTGCGATTGTTATTTCTTCAAGATCGGATACTGTCGGCGTTGAAAAAACAAAACAAGCCGGTTTGCCTTTGGAGATCGTTCGCAAAAAAGATTATCCCGATGTGAACGCATTCAGCAAAAAAATCGGCGACCTTCTAATCGAGGCCAAGGTCAATCTTGTTATTCAGGCTGGTTGGCTTTGTCTTTGGAAAATTCCGCCGGAATTAGACAATAAGGTAATGAATATTCACCCCGCGCTTTTGCCCGCGTTTGGCGGACAAGGGATGTGGGGGCATAATGTCCACGAAGCCGTCATTGAAGCAGGCTGCAAAGTCAGCGGATGCACGGTACATTTCTGCACAAATGAATATGACAAAGGACCGATAATTTCGCAGCGGACTTGCCCAGTCAAGGACGACGACACGCCAGATACGCTTGCGGCAAGAGTTTTTGAGCAGGAGTGCATCGCATACCCTGAAGCGATAAAGCTATTTGCGTCGGGGAAACTGTTCGTTATCGGCAATAGGGTCTTGACAAAATAGGCATTTCGCAGTAAACTATTTACTGCAATGAACATACGGCAGAAAAAACTTATCGCCAACATCGTAACTGTAACGGTACTGACAGTAGTTATGATCGTGGGGTTTGGGAATATCAAAAACAGTATTAATCGTTCGGAGGGTATCCGCGCGATGCATGTTTTGAGCAAAGAGGTTTTTGCGTTTCGCGAAAAATACGGTTCGCTGCCCAGCGAATCTTATGTTAAGGAATTCATCGAACAAACCGACCTTGTAAGAATAGGTGTCCTTCAATACAGAGCGGCTTGGATCGATTACGGCTCTGAACCGAACAGTACAATCCTTGCATACTCGCAAAAAATTTACAGCGGGTTTGTCAAATCGGGATACGTTGTGCTTTGGCTGAACGGCAAAGTTGAATGGATCGAACAAAAGAATTTTGACAATATTCTCAACAAGCAGCAAAAAACCCAGGAACTGCAATGGATCCAGGAACATTTTCAGAAATTGGAATAAATAATTTATTCCTTCATTCCAAACATTTCTTCTTTAAGGTTTAAATAATAAAAATAATCTTCCTGTTTTACATTCGGCGGACATCTATGGTCGCAGAATGGAATATACCCGCCGCGTTCAACGTAAGGGGCGAGCGTTTGCATATATTTTTTGATTGCTTGTCTGCCTTCGCCGAGTGCCATCTTATCGAAGCCGCCCATTATTCGTAAGTCCTTGCCGTATTCATCGAGCAGTCTGCCCGGATGCGTGCAGCAGTTTACCTCGAATGGGAATAGACAGTTGATTCCGCTTTCGAGCAGCATCGGCAGAATCGGCCGAACATCGCCATCACAATCGGTATACCAGATGTCGATTCCGTGAGCTTTCAGCTTTTTATTGATTCGTTTATAACGCGGCACAACAACGTTTTTAAAAAAATCGACCGAGACAATCGGGCCTGATTTGAAACATATATCTTCCCAGCCGCTGGCATAGTCGAAATCTATTTTTCCAAGCACCTGATCGAGAGTATGTTCTACAGCCTGGCAGCAGGTTTCAACCATATCTTCAAGCATTTTTGGGTAATCATAAATCGCATACGCGACGCCTTCGAAAGTCAGCATATCTCTGATTTTGCCAATCATCGAACCGCAATCGACACCCAGCGGATAGTCGCGGTCGCTAGGATGCAATTTTTTTAACGCTTCAACATCTATCTTGCGAGCGGAAGTATCAATTTGGAATTTTTCTTCTTTTACCCTTTTCCAATCGTCTGGGTTTGTGATCGAAGATTTAAGATAATGCGGAATTGTGTCGTGGCCGTCTTTTGGAACTTCGGCAGTCAAGCCGTCTCTGTTCATTACGATTTTTGTCGTTGCAGTTTCTTCGATAACGGTGTTATCGCCGAAATTCGGTGAAAGCCAGAGATTACCGCTAAAACTTTTTATGGTGTCTAAATTGAAAAGCCTGTGGCCTTCGTCGTGCGATTTAACGTTATTATCGATAAATACCTGCCAAGTTGTGAAGTTTTCCTGCCAGTAGCCAAACTCCATATTAAAGCAGCGGTCTGTGGGCAAATAGTGCATCTGGTTATAAAAACGCTGCCTGTCTGTCATTGCGGATTTCCATTTTTTTCTGATCGGAACGATATCCATAATAATATCCTTTAAAAAAGTTTGGATTCAGCTTTAATATATTGTTATAATAACAAGCTGGTTTAAGGCTTTAAAGCCGTTTTTACTCTATTTTATTGCGATTAACTTTAAAATATTGCTATGCCGAGAATAACAGGAAACATTAAGAACTTTTTCGTATCGCAAATTTATGGCGATGTTCCGGGAGTTTGCATATCCTCTTGCGGACACTGGATTGTCAACGATCACCTTCTGCTGCCCAGGATTCGCAGCGATTATCTTGTAATTTATTGCGTCAACGGCAGTGGAACTTACATCGAAGGCGGCAAAGAATACAAAATAAAAAAAGGAATGCTGTTTGCCGCTTTTCCAGATGTGTCGCACAGTTACTGGTGCGACGAACAGGGCTGGGAAATATGGTATAGCCATTTCCGCGGAGACATCGCGGGCAAACTGCTCAAATGGTCGGGACTTGATATTCTGAATCCGGTGATTTATTTGGGAATAAAAAAAGATTTGATAAGCGTTTTCGGACAGTTGATAAATTCCGCGGTTCAAAAGAAAGTTAATTGCGAAATCGAAACTTCGTACATCCTGTACAAATTACTATTGCAGATCAAAACGAGCAAAGTTACCGGCGGAATTAAAAATAGCGGTATGCAGCAGGCTCTCGATTCAAAAGCGGAAAATATCGATGAGATGGCGAAAAATGCGGGAATGTCGAAGTATCATTTCATACGGGAATTCAAAAAAAATATCGGCATAACGCCCTGGCAGTATATATTGCAGCGGAAAATCACGCGCGCAAAAGAACTGCTCCATAACCGTGATAAAACTATAAAGCAAATCGCTTATGAAACAGGTTTTCGCGACCCGGATTATTTTTCGACAACGTTCAAGAAATTTACCGGTCTAAAACCAGGTGATTTTAGAAATACGCTGGATTGATTAATTTTGTTTAATCCAAATAAACCTTTTGGCCGGATGCGATCTTCAAATTCGGTTTTTTCGCGACCACATCTTCTGCGCTCAACGCATACGACGGCGCTATTTCAATAACGCAATCAATCGAGCCATCGGCTTTTTTCGGAATTGTTACGCCTGCGGCTTCGAGCCATTTGGCGCTACGTTCCGTCATCATTCGTTTTGTTACAGCGGGACTGTCTGCGCCTTCGGCATTTTTTACAGGTGCAAATTCTTCGCTTCGGATCGTTTCAAGAATAATAGATTCACTTGCAAGCGGCAGAGCATCGAAAACAAACGTTTCGAGTTTTACGCCGTTGGGTTTTTGCGGCTCAATTCTTTGGCCGGTTTGAATATCAACGTAAGGTATTTTTTTGACCGCGCGATGATACGGCAGAGCAAACCCCTTTGCGTTGAGTCTTTCAATAAACGTTCTGCTGATTATGTGTATCGCGATACTGCCGAGCGCGAAAACGAGCGAACCATCAGGATTTTTTCTATTTGCAAGTTCGTCGGGCAAATCGCTGTATTCAATAACGGTTACTTTTCCATCGGCGAGACAGAAATTGCCGACTTTTTCGAGCGGGCCGCATTTTGTCAGATATTTCGATGACATTTCCGCTTCGTCAATCGCGTGCAAACCGATAAACAGCGGATCGAAAATATTTATCAGCGGATTATCAACCTGGTAGTAGCTGATGTATTCGATGCCGAGTTTCTGCATATCCGCAACCGCGCCGCTCTTATAAATGGCTTTTAAGCTTCCGCCGTGGCCATCTGGTGATTCGGCAACAACGTCTTTTTCGGCAAGCAGGATTTGGCCTTCCATTGAATAATTAACTTCAGTGCCCTGCTGGAAAAAGTAAACGCCCTTTTCGCCAAGGCCGAAGAAATCATTGTCTTTGAAAATTTTCTGTGTCGGCTCGTGATTGAGCGGACTTGTCATTATGTACCATTTGGGTGAGAAATTATATTTTTTGCCGGCGGCTT
>Ga0154577_1188_pt1 | contig 20840 bp, 23 predicted proteins | sample RifGroF2_FD_116006 | JGI IMG/M metagenome (GOLD analysis project Ga0154577, IMG submission 116006) | Planctomycetes bacterium GWF2_42_9
AGCCATCAAAGCTTGATATACAGAGCCTGGAATGATCTCTTCGGCAACAGCCCACTTGAAAGCAGTCTTAATTCGACCGATAGATCTGTTGATATTGTTTCGGCACCAGCCCATGGTGATCATTTTCTGACGAACCGTTTTGAGGCTACGAGGTCCGAACTCTGCGGCCTTGGTATGCCCATACAATTCACAGAAGGGACGAAGAGAAAAGCGGTAGCAGCTAAGCTCTTTTGTCTGGTTGCCATTAGCATCACGATAATAATCTTCAGCATGAACCCAGAAGCGAGCAAGCATTTCATTAATCGTGACATCGGACAGTGATGTATTAGGCTGCTTTCCATTGGCTAGCCACTCGGCTATTGTTTTATGATATTCAGCCAGAGTGTCACAGGTTTGAGGATTGCCGAAATAGATGGCGTGGCCATTAAGAACGCAATAAGATTGTTTTGTGGCCTTGTGATAACGTAACTTGGGGATGTTAGTGTTTGGTTTCTCATTTTTCACGGTTTAGCTCCTTTCAAAAAGAGTAGTACTACTGCTTTTCTAATAAGAGTTACGACCGCGCTGCCACATGGCAGGTATCCATAAATGCCGGATTCAGCGTAACTTAAAACAATGGGCAGTACAGGACTTGAACCTGTGACATCCTGCTTGTAAGGCAGGCGCTCTAGCCAACTGAGCTAACCGCCCGAAAACACAAGATATTAATTGAATTAAAAGTTTTGTCAAGGTTAAATTTCCAAGATTATTATTTTGACTCCGTATTACAATCTACATATCATGGATTATCGTAAATTAATAAAGGAGTTTTATGGATATTTTCGAAATCATCAAATCCCGCAGGACTATCAGACGTTTCAGTCAAGAAAAATTAGACAGAAACTTACTAATCGATTTAATTGAAGTTGCCCGATGCGCTCCTGCCGGTGCGAACATTCAGTCTTTGGAATATATCATTGTTGACGACCCGCTTGCTGTATCACAGGTTTTTCAGACGCTGGCTTGGGCAGGCCATGTCAAACCAAAACGCAATCCCGAAGTTGGCCAACGGCCGGTGGCATATATCATAGTTCTTACAGATACAGAAATTAAAAAGGAAGCGCACGTCGATGCTGCCGCTGCCATAGAAAATATGCTGCTTGCCGCGTGGTCAAAAGAGATCGGTTCGTGCTGGCTGGGTTCGATTGACCGGATAAAACTGCTGGACGTTTTAAAAATTAACGAAAAATATCAAATTGATTCTGTGATCGCTCTAGGTAAACCAGCCGAAACGCCGGTAATGGAAGACGCCGGCGAAAGTACAAAATATTATCTTGATGATAAAGATGTGCTGCACGTGCCGAAACGACCATTGAGTAAGATTTTGCATATCAATAAATTTTAGCTTCACTCAATGTGACAAGTTAGTCCAATCAAATTTATTTGGGAATGAATTATGAGAACGAATTTATTTGTCGGTATTTTCATTTCGTTGTCGGTTTTTAATTTCAGCAGTCTGGCTAAAAACAATGCACCTGACCCATTCAATCAAAATAAAAGGCTTGGCAGAGGCATAAATTTTGGCAACGCTCTCGAAGCACCGAAAGAAGGCGATTGGGGCGTTACCATCAAGCAGGAATATTTTAAAATCATAAAAGATGCCGGGTTTGATTCTGTCCGCATACCAATCCGCTGGTCGAGCCATTCACTTGAACAGCCGCCTTATACTATCGATCCTAATTTCTTTAACAGGATTGATTGGGTGATCAAAAACGCACTGTCGCAAAATTTGTATGCAATGATTAATATGCATCATTATATGGAATTGATGAATGAACCAAACGAACACCACTATGAAAGATTTATCGCTTTATGGAAACAAATTGCGGAGCATTACAAAAATTACCCGAATTCTGTTTTGTTCGAGCCGCTTAATGAACCACATAATGCACTTACTGCAGATTTGTGGAATCAGCTTTTAAACAAGACGATACCTGTCATCCGTGAGTCGAATCCCAACAGGACCCTGGTAATCAATCCTGCAAATTACGCGACGGATATTAACAATCTCCAGCTTCCCGAAACAGACCGAAATATTATCGTTTCGTGCCATTATTATCTGCCGATTAAATTCACACATCAGGGTGCTGAATGGAGCGATGAAGGAAACGACGCTCTCGGTACAACTTGGAAAGCGACAGAACAGGAACGAAAAGAAATTGACAGCCATTTCGACCTTGCACTTAAATGGGGCAAGAAATTCAACAGGCCAATCAACCTGGGTGAATTCGGGGTAATTAATAAGGCTGAAAAATTCGACAGGATTCGCTGGATTTCTTATATTGCAAATGCGGCAACGAGACGAGGCTTCAGTTATATTTATTGGGAATTCTGCGCGGGTTTCGGCATTTATGATCCAGTGAAAAAAGAATGGAATGCCGATTTGCTGAAAGTCATAGTCCCAAAGGCAACGCAAAAAAAATAACCTTATCCTCATTCTTGCTAAACAAACAAGATATTGTATAATTCATCCTTTCAATAGAAATGAAAGGATAATTTAATGGCTAAATCAGCAAACAAAGTAGTTCTCGCCTATAGCGGCGGACTTGATACAAGTGTTATTCTTCCGTGGCTTAAGGAAAATTATGGCTATGACGTAATCGCGTTCGCAGCCGATCTAGGTCAGGAAGAGGAACTTTCCGGCATAAAGAAAAAAGCAATGGCTTCCGGCGCAGTAAAGTGCATTGTTAAAGACCTGCGAAAAGAATTTGTTACCGATTATATCTGGCCGATGCTCAAAAGCGGCGCTATCTACGAAAACGGCTATCTGCTCGGTACAAGCATTGCCCGCCCTCTTATCGCAAAATATCAGGTTCTCGTCGCACAACAGGAAGGCGCTATCGGCGTCGCTCACGGTGCGACCGGTAAAGGCAACGACCAGGTGCGTTTCGAGCTTACATATATGGCTCTTGACCCAACGTTAAAAATCATCGCTCCGTGGAAAGACACACGTTTTGAATTGACAAGCCGAGAAGCGGCGATCGAATACGCTAAAGAACATCATATTCCAATCGATCAAACAACAACGAAAATTTATTCACGTGACCGCAATCTTTGGCATATCAGCCACGAAGGCGCAGAACTCGAAGACCCGGCAAATGAACCATTGGATCGTTTGTTTGTTCTGTCTAATCCTGTTACGAAGGCTCCGAACAAACCGGAGTATGTAACGATTGGCTTTGAAAAAGGCATACCGGTCAGCATTAACGGTAAAAAAACTGATCCTGTAAAATTGATCGTAGAACTCAATAAACTCGGCGGCAAACACGGCGTTGGTCAGGCGGATGTTGTTGAAAATCGTTTGGTTGGCATTAAATCACGCGGCGTATATGAAACACCCGGCGGCACAATCCTTATCGAAGCACACAAATCTCTTGAAACATTAACGCTCGACCGTGAAACGCTGCATTATAAGCAGCAGATCGCACTGAAATACGCTGATCTGGTTTATAACGGTCAGTGGTTCTGCAAACTCCGCAAAGCACTCGATGCTTTCGTAGATGTAACACAGCAAAATGTAACCGGCACGGTAAGAATGAAACTTTACAAAGGCCGCTGCACACCTGCGGGCATTAAGAGTCCAAAGAGCCTTTACAATACAAAAATGGCGAGTTTTACAATGGGCGATGAATATAATCCAACCGATGCGACAGGTTTTATTCGCTTATTCGGCTTGCAGATGAAAGTTTCTGGCGCAGTTGATAAACAAATGTAGCCGCAAAGAAAGAACCTATGATACCGGAATGGATTACGATTACGTTTCTCTTTGCGATCGGCGCGTGCGTTGGCAGTTTTTTAAACGTCGTGATTTATCGATTGCCGAGGGATTTGTCTATCGTGCATCCGGGATCGGCCTGCCCCAGTTGCAAAACGCCAATAGCTTTTTATGACAATATTCCACTTTTGTCCTGGCTGCTGCTTTTGGGTAAATGCAGAAAATGCAAGGCCAGAATTTCACCAAGATATTTTGTAATCGAACTATTTACAGCGATTGTGTTTTTGTCTCTGTATTTGATTTATTTCCATACGCAGTTAAGAAAAGGTGTCGGCGGTTTTTTCGATGACGGTTATTTCCTGTATCTGATTCAGATGATTATGCTGGCGACTTTTATCGCTGCTTCAGCTATTGATCTTGAATTGCAGGTTATACCGCTGGTGCTTTGCTGGCTGGTTACTGCGGTCGGGATTATTGGTTCGGGGGTTGCGGTTTTCATTTATGACCCTGTAATGATTAGAAGTTACGACCTGTTCCCAACGGCATCTGCGAAAGTGGCAATTCTGGCCGCTGGTGCATTAATCGGTTTATTAACATCTTTGCTGTTACTTTTTACAGGAATTATTAAAACCAGTTACGCCGAACAGAGTCCAGACAGCAAAACATCCGAAACGGAGCAGCCGCAGCCAATAACATACAAACACCGTATGGAAATGTTAAAAGAGGTGATATTTCTTGCCCCAATTTTGATTTGTGCCTTTGCCGCTTATAAACTTTACGATTGGATGCCAGCCTTTCAAAATTGGTGGATAGATTTCTCGCAAATACCTGTCATTGCTGGACTTTTGGGCAGTTTATGGGGTTATTTCATTGGCTGTACAGTAGTTTGGGCGACAAGGATATTCGGCACATTTGCATTCGGAAAAGAAGCTATGGGACTTGGAGATGTACATTTGATGGGCGCTGCCGGCGCGGTCATAGGTGCGTGGCCGGTTGTGATTGCTTTCTTCATCGCACCCTTCTTTGGACTTGTTTGGGCGTTCATTTGTATGTTTTTTAAAAAAATGCGTCAAATTCCTTACGGTCCCTTCTTGTCAATTGGCTTGTTTGTGGTTATGATTCTACATGATGCGGTTATGAACTGGGTTCGGTTTGTATTTTTTTACCGCTGAAATTTAAAAATGGATTTTTCTTTGATATAAGGAGATTACAATGTCGGCTTTGAGAAAAAATTTAGTATTGATGACTGTTGTGCTTGTTTCTGTAGCGATGATCAGCGGCTGCACTGATTTTAAGAAAAAATATAACGCCCTGAACGTTGAGCACCAAAACCTGAAGGGTTTGTATGATAATTGCAAATCAACACTCGAAGGCAGCGCTTCTGAAAAAGAGGCTTTAGCGGGCAGATTAGCAGAAAGCCAGGCTGAACTTGAAAGAATGAAAAGTGAAATGGCCAGCGGTAAATCAGCGGGCGATGCATCAGGCTTCGGCGATGAGTATGATGTTTCTGTAAACGCAAAAGAAGGAACTATAACCGTTACCCTTCCTGAAACAATTCTGTTTGATTCAGGCAAGGCAACATTAAAATCTACCGCAAAGAGCAATCTTGACGGTATCGTAAGCGTTATAAATAAAAACTACGCAGGCAGACTGATTGATGTTGTTGGTCATACCGATTCTGACCCAATTAGAAAATCAAGCTGGAAAGATAACTGGGAACTTTCAGCACAGAGAGCCCTTTCAGTTCTTAGACAGTTGAATTCATCAGGTATTCCTGACGAAGACGTGCGAGCAATCGGCTGTGGTTCAAGCAGACCAGTTGCAGAGAACAGCGGTGCTGGCAAATCAAAGAACAGACGAGTTGAAATCGTTGTTCATATGAAATAACTTGAGTAAATAATCTTTTACTCGGCGGATATGTAACAGTATTACAACTTGCACATAGAAATATCAGCCGTTTAAAGAACGGAATTAATAAACGGTTTTATAGTCCCGGTTTTTGCCGGGACTATTTTTTTTGTCATCAATAAACGGTTTAAAGGCCCGAGTTTGCTGGGTCTGTTTTTTTATGGTCATTAATACAAACTAATCCTACCCCCTACTATAGCAATAACAAATTCAAAATTCACAACTTGACCGTTTAGCGTAAATTTGTTAACCTAATCAGCTTACATTGAGTATAAAAATAAAATAAGTTTTTGTATCGGAGGTATATATCTAAAATGGTAGAACTTGTACCAATATCATTGAATGGTTTTAATAAACTTATGGAAGAACTGCATCAGCTTGAGAAAGAAGCAGGTGAACTGCGAAAAAGAGTCAGCGATGCTCGTGAAATGGGCGATTTAAAGGAAAATGGCGAGTATATTTACGGCCGGCAGGAATTAGGCTTTCTTGAAGGAAGATTAGGTGAATTAAGAACAGCTATAAACCGTTCAGATAAAATTGACTGCACAAAAGTTAATTGCGATAAAGCTGTATTCGGTACAGTTGTTACTTTGCTTGATATGAATACTCAAGACAAGGTAACGTATCAATTACTCGGCCCTAATGACGCCGACCTTGACAACGGAAGTATTTCAATTTATTCACCGGTAGGTGATGCTATTCACGGGCTGGCGGTAGGCGATAAAGGAATGGTTAAGAAGCCGAAAGGCGAATTCCATTTTGAAGTGTTGGAAATCGCGAGATCACAAGTGGCGTAAAATATTTAAAATTTAATATTTAATATCGAATAAAAAAAAACCTGTCATTTCTGACAGGTTTTTTCATTTTTTAGAATCAACTCACTATATCTTGCCGATGACGAGGCAAGCATTGTGGCCGCCGAAACCAAATGAATTGCTGGCGGCATAATTAATCTTTCTCTCCTTGGCAACCTTTGGTACGAAATCAAGTTTCGGATCGCACTTCGGGTCGACATTATCAAGATTAATCGTTGGATGAATGATCGACTTTTCCATCATCTTGCAAGTTGCTACCAGTTCGATAGCGCCGCTTGCACCAAGTGAATGGCCCATAAGACTCTTTGTAGAGCTGATAGAAAGTTTGTACGCATGGTCGCCAAATACCTTCTTAATCGCTGATGTTTCCGCGATATCGTTAAGTTCGGTACTTGTGCCGTGGGCGTTAATATAATCGAATTTTTCCTTTGGAATTCCGGATTGTTTGATTGCCAGTTCAATAGCCCTTACAGCGCCGGATCCTTCAGGATCAGGAGCGGTAATATGGTGTGCGTCTGCAGTAGCGCCATAGCCAAGCAACTCGGCATAAATTTTTGCGCCGCGTTTTTTTGCGTGTTCGTATTCTTCAAGCACAAGAGTTGCAGCACCTTCGGCGATAACGAAACCGTCACGGCCGGCATCGAATGGTCTTGAAGCTGTTTGCGGTGCATCGTTGCGTGTGCTTAAAGATTTCAGTGCACAGAACGAACTAAGACCGACCGGTGAAACAGCCGCTTCAGAACCGCCTGTAACGACAAAATCACTCCTGTCATTGAGGATGTTATAGAATGCTTCCCCTATTGAATGTGAAGCCGATGCACATGCTGTAACAACACAGAAGTTTGCGGCTCTTAAACCATACATCATTGAGATTGTACCGCAAGCAGCGTTACCCATAAGTTTGGGAACGGTGAACGGCGAAACCATTCTTGGCCCCTTGTTCAACAATCTAATGTGCTGGGTTTCAATTTCCTGAATTCCGCCAATGCCGCTGCCGTAAATACAGCCGCAGCGATCAAGGTCCGCTGAAGCGAAATCAATACCACAATCTTTAACAGCCTGTACTGCCGAAGCAACCGCGAGCTGGCAAAATCTATCCATTCGTTTGCCTTCGCGATGATCAACAAATTGTGTAATGTCGAAATTTTTAGCTTCTCCGCCAAATCTGGTAGAAAACTGTGAGACATCAAAACTAGTGATAGCCTCAACACCATTTTTACCATTTATGGCAGCATCGAAAAAAGTTTCGACAGAATTACCAATGGGTGTAACACAACCCAGGCCTGTAATAACTACTCGCCGTTTGCTCATTGTATATGCCTGAACTATGCCTGTTCTTTTGTTTTAAGTACTGATACGATGTAATCGATCGCAGCGCCAACGGTCTGGATTTTCTCTGCTTCTTCATCTGGAATGCTCGTATCGAACTCATCTTCAAATTCCATTACAAGCTCGACGGTATCCAGTGAGTCGGCGTTAAGGTCGTTGATGAATGAAGTCTCGCGTGTGATTTCGGCTTCATCTGAACCCATCTGTTCTGCTACAATCTTAATAACCTTTTTTTCTATACTTTGAACGTCAATGCTCACTTTTCAACTCCTTGATTAAAAAATTTTTCCTAAATTAACATTAATCCTATTTATAATATACCGTCATTGTTTAGGGCGGTAATATACCTGCGAAAGGCCTTTCTTGCAATCATTTTTTTAAGATTAATAAAGGCAATAAAAGCCTATTTACATAGCCATTCCGCCATCAACGTTGAGGACTTGACCATTAATGTAGCCGCTTTCATCGCTTGCGAGGAATGCAACGGCTTTTGCGACATCTTCCGGCGTACCCATTTTCTTGGCTGGGATGATCGCCAAAGCTGCTTCCTTTACAATATCAGGTAAAACAGCCGTCATTTCGGTCGCGATAAAGCCCGGAGCAACGCAATTTGCGGTGATGCCCTTCTTGGCGACTTCACGAACGACTGATTTTGTCATACCGATAAGGCCCGCCTTGCTTGCAGCATAGTTTGCACTGCCTGCCTGGCCAAAAACGCCTGCAACGGAACTGATGCTAATAATTCTGCCGAATTTATTGCGAATCATTGGTCTTAATACCGCCCTTGTCGCCATAAACGCTGCGCGAAGGTTTACATTCATAAGAATATCGTATTCATCGTCGCTCATCTGCATCATAAGCCTGTCTCTTGTGATGCCGGCGTTATTTACAAGAATACCGATACCATTATACTCTTTTGAAAGCTCTTCCATAACTTCGTTGAGCTTATCTGTTTTTGTAATATCAACGCTTTTTGTGACAACGCTGTAACCTTTTTCCGAGCAAACTTTTTCGAGGTCTTTTAACTGCTCGGCATTCAAATCCAAAGCGGCAACAATCCTGCCCTGCTTGAGAAGTTCAAGTACAATCGCGCGACCTATGCCGCGTGCACCGCCTGTTACAACTGCTAATCTTTTCTCTTCTGACATATTTACTCCGTTAATTTCTTCATACTTTCAACATCACTTATATTTACGATATCTGTTCTCCTGCTGATTCTTCTCATTAATCCTGAAAGCACTTTGTTTGGACCGATTTCATAAAATTTGGTTACGCCATCGGCGAGAAGTTTTTCCATACACTTCTGCCAAAGTACGGCACCGGTCAACTGCTTTACAAGTCCCTGTGAAATCTCATCTTTATTTTTATAATATTCGCCATTCACATTCGCGATTACTGTTATTTCTTTCGGATCATTAATTTTGCATTGTGCAATCGCCTGTTTAAGTTGATCTGCAGCAGGTTTCATCATTTCGGAATGGAACGCGCCCGCGACTTTCAACTCGATTGCTTTCATAGCACCTGCTTTTTCAGCAAGAGCAACCGATCTCTTGCAGGCATCGACTGCACCGGTGATAACTATTTGGCCGGGGCAATTAAAATTTGCACAGCTTAAAAGTTCGCCTTGCGCCGCTTCGGCACAAAGTTTTTCAACGGCAGCCTGGTCGAGACCGATGATGCTGACCATAGAACCTTTTGATGAATCGGCGGCAGCCTGCATTGCCTGTCCGCGTTTCTGGACAAGTTTAAGGCCATCTTCAAAACTGATAAGCCCGGCTGCATACAAAGCTGTATATTCACCAAGGCTTAAACCTGCTGTTACTATCGCGGGCTTGAGCAAACCTTTCGATTTAAGAACCTCAAGAACGGCAACGGACATTACAAAAATCGCAGGTTGAGATATCGTTGTTTCGCTGAGTTTATCTTCCGGCCCTTCAAAGCAAATTTTCGAAAGAGAATAACCAGTAATTGTGTCCGCCTTATTGAAAATGTCTTTCGCTATCGGTTCAGACTCATAAAAATCTTTGCCCATACCAACGAGTTGTGCACCTTGGCCGGGAAATATATATGCGGTTTTTTCTGCCATCTTCTTCCCTGATAAAAATTAAAATTCAATTACGTTAGCACCCCAAGTCAATCCGCCGCCGAAGGCAACGAGCAGGATAACATCTCCTTTTTTAATTCTGCCCTGCTGCATACATTCATCGAGAGCGATTGGGATTGATGCCGCTGAAGTATTTCCGTACTTATCGATATTTATGAAAACATTTTCATCCGCAAGTTCGAGTCTTTTTGCTACAGACTCGATAATTCTTGCGTTCATCTGGTGCGGAATAAATAAATCAATATCTTTTATTGTCATTCCGCAATTTGTCATACAGTTTTCAACTGTTTCGATAATTCTGCGGACTGCCAACTGATAAACTTCCCTGCCATTAATTTTCATAAAGACAGATGATGGGTCTGCCAAAGGTTTGCTTACAGGATTTCTGCTGCCATAAGCCGGGCAATAAAGTGAAGTCCAGCCGGAGCCATCGGAACCTGAAGTGCTGTAGAATATACCTTTGGAGCCGTTTGCATTGCCCTTTTTTATAACGGCAGCGCCTGCGCCATCGCCAAAAAGTATACAGCTTTTTCTGTCTGTATAGTCTGTGATTTTGCTTAATGTTTCGGCGCCGATAACAAGCACGTTATCGTATTTGCCGCTGACGACAAAATGCTGCGCAATGCTTAAGCCGTAAACAAAACCGCTGCAAGCTGCTGAAATATCGAATGCCCAGGCGTTTTTCGCACCAAGCATATCCTGAACAAAACATGCCGTCGATGGAAAAACCATTTCAGGTGTGATTGTCGCGGTAACAATCATTTCGATATCTTCAGGAGATATTTTAGCCTTATCGATAGCTCTTTTTGCTGCTTCGGTAGCCAGCATAGCTGTCGATTGATTTTCATTCGCTATATGACGGACTTTGATCCCGGTTCTGGTTGTAATCCACTCATCGTTGGTTTCAACCATTTTTGTAAGGTCGTCATTCGTAAGCTGCTTTTCAGGTATAAAAGAGCCTGTACCTGCGATCACAGCCCTGAAAGCGGTATCAGATGTTTTGATATTGTTCATCGATGCCCTTAACGTTTGTTGTTGCGAGGTAATCTTTGATTTTTTCGTTTATCTGCATTTTATGATATTTACGAGCTGCGTTAATCGCGTTCTTTATAGTTCTTGCCTTGCTTGAGCCATGGCAGATAATCGATGTGCCGTTAACGCCTAGAAGAGGTGCACCGCCATATTCGTGATAATCATATTTCTGGTACAATTTCATCATCACGGGCCTGAACTTCAGAGCAAGAAGCATCGACTGATTCATCAGTTCGTGTTTGATAATCTTGAAAAGGCCGTCAACCAGACCTTCTGTAAGTTTCAAAACGACATTGCCGACAAAACCATCGCAAATCGCGACATCGCATTTGCCTTTGAAAATATCACGGCCTTCAATATTGCCGATGAAATTGATCTTAGGATCGCTTTTGATAAGCTCACGAGCTTTTTTAACTGTGTCGCTGCCCTTATTTTCTTCTTCACCAATACTCATAATGCCCACTCTTGGATTATCGATGCCCAAAACGTGCTTTGAGTACATCGAAGCCATGATAGCGTACTGATAGAAGTTAATTGGCTTGCAGGAAATATTTGCGCCGACATCGCACATCGTTACAGGCCCTTCGAAAGTCGGGAAAACAACCGCGATACCCGGCCTGTTAACGCCTTCGATGTTTCTCATCCTTAACTGGCTTGCCGCAACGCAGGCGCCGGTGTTGCCGGCTGAAATAACAGCGTCGACTTCGCCATCGGCTGCCATTTTATTCATAATGGAAATAGAACTGTTGCGTTTCTTGCGGAGAGCATCAACGGGCGGTTCATCCATCGTGATAATTTCTGGAGCATTGACAATCCTGATAATATCCGCGTATTTCTTGAGCTCTTTGGAACCAATTTTAGATTCGATAATTTCGGCAGGCCCAAGAAGGATTAGACTATCACCCTTCTCGATATATTGAGTCGATTCAATTACACCGGCAAGAATTTCGTCCGGTGCAAAATCGCCGCCCATGGCGTCAATTGCGATTCGCATTGGCTGCTAAGCCTCCTCTGTCTTCGCTACTTTAAGGCTGATCGTCGAATTAACATAACCGCAATTCGAGCAAGCTGCGTGCGGCAGTTTTGGGTTGCTGCACTTCTTGCAAACAGATAAGTTTATAGCTTTCAGAGCTTGATGACTTCTTCTTGTTCTTGTCCGTGTTTTACTGGTTTTTTTTGCCGGTAACATTTATATTTCTCCGGTTAAAGTTCTATTTCCTGATTTAGTAAAAAAAACAATCCCGCTAAAACGGGATTAGGGCGTGCAATCGCCATTTTTAGGCCTATTTGTGCCAAATTTCTTAAAATTTTCGCATATTAAATAGTTTAGTTTGATAATAATGTCAAGGACAATTTTCTTATATGTTAAAGTGATAACAGATGCTTTTTTATTTAATAATCAGCAAACTATATCACTTTTGTATTTTATTCCGGAAGTTCTTTATTATAATAACGCCCTTATTGCTTTTGTCCTTATTAATATAAATTTAACGTCTTTTATGATTCTGGGATTAAAATGGTAAATTTATTTATAAACACTTTAATTAAGATGTTCTTTCTGCTGACGCCCTTTTTCGTGATGTCTATAATGCTGTCTATAACGCGTTCACTTTCGGCCCATGCCCGCAAAGTCATAGCTATAAGAACCACTTTGGCAATATTAGTTATTGCTTTTGTATTATTTTATTTTGGAAATATCATATTCCACCTCTTAGGCATTACCTTGCAATCTTTTCAAATTGGTGCAGGAGCATTATTATTCCTTTCCGCGGTATCGCTTGTTCAGGCTCGTCAACAACCGGCGGTATCTGAAGCAGAAGATATTTCCGTAGTTCCACTGGCTATACCGATTACTATTGGGCCAGGTACTATTGGAACACTGCTCGTGATGGGTACAGAAATCAGCGGAACGGCTAAAATTGTCGCCAGTTCAGCTTTATTCGCCGCTATTATACTTGTTGGATTCGTCCTTTTGGGCGCTTCACAATTAGAAAGAATTTTGGGCACAAAGGGAATTTCAGTTCTTACAAAACTCACAGGCCTGGTGCTTTCGGCATTGGCGGCACAAATGATATTTACGGGCATAAATACGTTCGGCAAATAGAATTTAATATGGAAGATTTTATATTTAATTTTTTTGGAATTCCTGTTTTTGCGCTTTCTCTAATCTGAATTTGTATTTTTCAAATAATCTAAATGCATTTTCAGATACATCATTAAAAGATACATTGATTGTAATTATTTCTTCTACTTGGTTCTCAACCCACATATCAACTAAGTCTACTTTGAAGCCTGATGAGAGAAGCCAATCGAGCGTGCGGTACAATTCCTGTGTCGCATCTATTTCTTCCTTTTGCTCATTGCGCCAATCTTCAGGCGGATTAAAGTCATGAATAATATCATCAAACGCAAGATGACGAAATGTGCAACTGCATTCGGATTCCGAACCTACAAACCAATAATTTGGATAATCTAATATTTTTCTGCATAATTCCAAATCAGAGCCGTCAACTCGTTTAAATTTTACAATTCAGAATTTCTTCTGCTTAAATCTTCTGAACTATCTGTCGATAAAAACACACTGTAACACATAGTTAATTACCATGGTTTTTAATGATGTTATATAGCCATTCTCTTTCAGGCTCTGTTAAAGTTGGGCCGATTTCAATTCTCTCGGCTCCAATATCGAAGGTAAGTTTTTGATTATCGCCTGTATAATCAAGTTTGAGATTATTTATTTCGCCCGGTTTAAATTTATATAATTTATTCTTAAAGGTACTGAAAAATTTAGGTTTTTTCCTGTTTGATTTCTGATATGTCCAATCGCCGAAAGGATTTAATGCCTTTGTGCCTGTTTGGAATTCGATATTGTCATTTGATAAAATTAATTTTGAAGGTTTTAGCGGTTTTAAAATATTGCACAATGCGTAAATAACAGCGCATTCTCCAAATGCCCACCCCCCAAGCCAAAACAACAGAAATCCTCTGGCAAATAATGGCATTTGTTCGCCTGTAAATAATTCTTTTGCAGCCATAAATCCTCCAAAAGTCCATCCACCAAGCCAGAATATCATAAACAATGCAACCGGATATTGGATAATGCCTGTTTTACCATTCATCCAGGTTAATGTTGTGGAATGTATATCTCTGTAAGCCTTGATGCATGATCCTTGCAACGGTTCGATGTCCATAATTGTTCCCACATAAAATACGATAGTCTTTAAAATTCGAATCCCTGAGATTGCTTCGTCAATGAAACGATGACACATAAGATTATAATCAATTGACTCATAAACTCAACCAATTTTGTCCGATTGTCTATAAATATTGGGCAGAGTTTCTTTGATTTTCCTATTGAAAGATAAACAAAAATATATTATCTTTTGATGTTTATGGCAAGAAATCCTAGACAAGCTGCGCTTTATGAAGTGATAAACAGGTCTCGATTTAGAGACGCTCAACTGAAAGCGCTGGAAAGGATCGGCGCTAAGCCAAAGCTCAACAAGCCAACGCAAGCTCCTGCAAAGCAAGAAGTTACGCAGGAACCTGCAACACAAGAATCTGTTAATACTGAACCGGTTGTGCAGGAAAATGTGGAACTGGAAGCATTAAAAACAGAAGAAATTGTTGTTCAAGAGGCTGTAAAACCTGAACCGGAAGTAATTACTGAAGTAGTAACAGAGCCCGTTCTTGAGACAATTAAGCTCGAACCTATAAAAACGGAAGTTGTAAAAGAACCTCTTAACCCGCGAGTTAAAGCGGAAACCGTAGAAAAGGCAAAGCCGGAAGTTATATGGACGGCCAGGCCAAAACCTGTTCGAATTTATCCAGACAGGATCGAGTTATGCCTTTCATGGCAGATAGCAGGTTTGGCTGTATTGGCACTATCGGCGATTTTTTTAGTGTTTTTCAGATTGGGTCAAATGAAACCATCTGTTAAGCCTGTGGAAAATCAGCAGCCAACGGCTATACGAACAGACGATATTAAGCCGACTGCACCGGTTGTAGTTAAAACTACGCCTGTTGCTGTGGAAACGCAAACGCCGAAAATGGTTGAACCGATGGGTGAAAACGCCATCGTGATTACCAGCTACGATTTGCAGTCGCATTTGGAACCGGTGAAAGAATATTTCGCACAGTTCGGAATCGCGACGGAAATTTATAAGCCTGTTAGAGGTTCGCGGTATCTTCTGGTATCGCAGAACCGTTATGATACGATAGATAAGCCTGGAACTGAAGGCTTTGAAATGAAAAAGAAAATTATGTCTGTCGGGGCAAGTTATAGGCCGCCGGCCGGTTCGGGATTTGAACCTTTTGGTTCTAAACCATTCCAGGACCCGTATGCAATGAAAATAAAGTAATTTAATATTTAATCGGAGCTTGTTATGTCAATTGATCGTTCGCTTAAACTTAAAGGTGCTTTGGTAAGGCATCGTAATGTTCTTACACGTGCAGAGAGACTTAAACGTCTGAAAGAAGAAGAGAAATGGGAAGAAGGCAAGAGCGTGTTTGGCCTTGTAAAAGTTGGAAATAGAAAGATGGCAGTAAAGAAGAAAGAAGCCAAAGGCGCAGCCGCTGAAGGCGCAGAAGCCGCTCCAGCAGCAGGTGCAGCACCGGCAGGCAAAGCAGCAGCTCCAGCCGCTGGAAAAGCAGCACCAGCAGGTAAAGCCGCTCCAGCCGCTAAACCAGCAGGCGGTAAAAAATAATTCAAATTTGAACTTCAGATTTGAGATTTTAACATTAACAAATAACCAATAACCAGAGCATTGATTATTGGTTATTTTTATTACCAGGTGTTTCTATGAATAAATATCTTGCAGACAGGACAAACTTAATTGATGCCAGCGGTATAAGAAAAGTATTCAATCTTGCCGCGACAATGAAAGATCCTATTAATTTTTCGATAGGTCAGCCAGATTTTGATGTGCCGGAAGCTCTAAGAGAAGTCGCTATCGATGCTATAAGGCATGGCAAAAATAAATATACACAAACGGGAGGCGAACCAGTTCTGTGCGAGAAAGTAGCCGCTATGGTTACAAAAGATACAGGCTGGCAAGACCCTGCGATACTTTTCGCAAGCGGTGTCAGCGGCGGATTATTGCTTGCTATTATGGCACTCATAAATCCGGGCGATGAAGTAATTATCCCCGACCCATATTTCGTAATGTATAAACACCTTGTGAATCTTCTCGGCGGCAAATGCGTGTTTATCGATACATATCCTGATTTCAAACTGAATCCCGAAAAAATAGCCGAGAAAATCAATGATAAAACTAAACTCATTATTATCAACTCGCCCAATAATCCGACTGGTACAGTTTACAGCCGCGAAGAATTGAAAGCCGTTGCGGACATAGCAGCGAAAAGAGATACGCTTGTGCTATCGGACGAAATCTACGATAAATTCTGCTACGACAACGAATATACTAGTATGGCCTCGATATATCCGAATACGATACTTATGAAGGGTTTCAGCAAGAGCTACGCGATGACTGGCTGGCGTTTGGCTTATGCAGCCACACCATCGCATCTTAAGCCCATAATCGAAGAGATGACAAAGATCCAGCAGTATACTTTTGTCTGCGCACCATCTCCCTTCCAGCAGGCGGCAATAGCGGCTTTGGATTTCGATATCAGCGACCTAATCGACGGATACAAAACCAAACGTGATATTTATTACAACGGTATGAAAGATAAATTCGAACTGGTTAAACCGCAAGGCGCTTTTTATTCTTTCGTAAAAGCCCCAAACGGAAATGCTACGGAATTTGTCGAAAAGGCAATCAAGAATAACGTTCTGATTATTCCGGGAAATGTGTTCAGCCAAAAAGATACACATTTCAGACTCTGCTTTACAACAACAAACGATAAGCTGTTAAAAGGCACGGAAATTTTAAGCAAATTGGCTTAATACAGTTTTAATTTTGCCAAGTGATTTACTGCAAATTTCACGCGACGACTTTTGCCTTATGGTTAAAAAAACGCCGATTAAATTATTTGTGATCTATATCGTTTATCACATTCTCAAAAAAATCTATATACATATAAAAACAGCCAAGACACGTTAAAAAACGCATACTTGGCTGTTAATCAAGTAGCCCCAAGGGGATTTGAACCCCTGTCGCCGGGATGAAAACCCGGTGTCCTAGGCCGGGCTAGACGATAGGGCCACATCAGCTAAAACAGTATAACCTGTCTTAGCGAAAAAGCAAAATTATTCCACTTCGATAGCGCTAACAGGGCATTCGTCCACACAAACGCCGCAATCAACACATGTATCAGCATCTACCACGGCTTTGCCATCGTTCATCTTAATGGCTTCTGCTGGGCATGCATCTACACATGATTCGCAACCGGTGCATTTTTCTTCACTAACTTTAGCAGGCATATATAACCCTTTCTAAAACATAAAAATTTATAATTTCGTTTGAGGCGGAAATAATACTAAACTCATAAAAGTTTTACAACTAAAATTTCGCCTAAATTACATAAAAAAAATAATTCTTTGCTTTTTATAACCCCTGAATTCGTAAGGCTTAAGACATTACCGACAATAAAACTGATTATTTCGGCAAATATTTTTACATAAATAGCTGATTTTTGCTATTTAGCAGTGCTTAACTCCGCAGCCATTGCCTTAACCAGCTTATTCGTATCGTTGCTAACTACCCAAGTCAAAACCGTCTGGAAATTAGCCCCTTGTGTTTGAGCTAACGTATAAACAGCCATTAATCTTACCGGCCAGTTATTATTATCCAATTGCAGCGAAATACCGTCTACAAGCCTGTAATCGAGGCTTGAATTTTGTACCGCTTGCATTGCCTGAACCTTCAGCACCCAATCATTTTCATTCATACATTTTGCGATAGCACTTGTCAGAAGTCCCGGCTCACAATACAAAAACTTATATCGTTCAGTCATCGTGGCTAAATTCTGTTGTTCAGCAAGCAAGCCCGCGAATAACTGCACAGATTTAATTCTCTGCCCTTGTTTGCCGCCCTTCAACGCATCAAACCGCTGCTGCAAATATAAGGTATCCAATTCCAGTTTTCTTCGTTTTATAATTAGTTTTACAGGTTCGCTGCCGAATATGTTCTGAACATTTCCATTTTTTGCGACCTGCGGATCAAGATAAACCGTAACTTCCATATTCAAGTTTGCCTGCGGATGGCCGTCAAGTATAGGTTTCAATTTTCCTTCGGCCAACTTCAACGGCACAAATAACGCGCTGCCGGGCTTGATCACATACGATGGCCGAATGGTCTTCAAAATATAATTATCAAAGCGTCCTTTCAAATCTCCGCTCAAACGAACATCAACCCGAATGCCGCCTTTGATTATGCTATCGGGTGAAATAAGCAACGGCTCGGACGAATTATTTTGAATTGATAGCTGTGTATCCAAAGGCGTGCCATAAGAAAATGCTGTGCTCGAAGTCTTCAGGGCTACCGTTACCATTTTTTCAGGCGGCATAAATTCGCTGAAATAATTTTGGCCGTATTCGTTTGCCAAAACCGTCTCAAGAGCAACAGAATCAACAGGTGCAACATATTCCGACCCAAGTTTTTTAAGCATTTCTTTTGCTTTGTAAGCCTCGAATGTTGCCGGCGAAGATTCGATAGCGGACTTTAACAAAGCAATCGCATCACTGTCATTTTCGTTTATGTCATAAATTACAGCTTGAGCGATCGCCGCAGTTTGCGTCGTTGTCCCGATTTTTGAAAGCATTGGTTTTGCCAAATCGCTCTGGCCGTTCTGCACCAGCGCATAAGCCAAAAATGCCTGTGCCGTAACAGAATTATGATCAGCGTCATAAGCCTTCGTCGCCCACGTCAGAGCGTCTGCGTTGCTATCTTCAACAAAACTATAGAACCACGCATAATCCTGAAGTTGAGCTGCGTTTGCCGCCAATTGACCTGCAAGAATTTTTTGTGCGTTAGATTTAATCGTACTAAAAATCGCGTCAGCTTCTTTCGTATCGCCGCTTTGTTTTGCCGCGGCCGCCGAGACAGCTTCAACCATAACATCGAATACGCCATAACCGCGAACCTGCTGCAGCACTGTACTGCTTTGACGGTAATTACGCGTATTCATACTGTTCAACGCCAACGGCCTGTAATACTCCGCAGGATACGAACTCGCTGGATTCAAGTAATTATTAGCCTGTATGCAATATCTATATCCAGCCGATGCCGCCGAGAACAACCCAAGCGATTCAGCCAAACGTGAAAAATCATAAGCAGAATCGATATCCAGCGGATTAACCCGAACCGCCAAGCGAAAACTCTGAAGGTATGCGGTAGCGGAAAGAACCTGCTTATCGGTTGTGGAATATTGCGCAAGAGCGTTAAACGCCGACCTGTTATACAAATTGGTGGAAAAAGCATAAAAAAAGTATTTTTGAGCGTTATTTACATCCGCAGTTTCAGAACATAAAAATCCCATCTGCGTTGCGACTTCGGAAGCGAAAAATTCATTAGTTTTGCCGTATTTATCCAACAAAGTCTGCAAAAATATCTGCCTGTCCTCCCTGCTTTCCAGTTTTTCGAGCAGATACTTAACCCCTTTAAGAGCGACATCCAAATCAGCCGTTCTCCCGATATTCAGGTATTTTTCAAGTGCGACTTTGATTAATTCGGAATAATCGCCCTGCGGAAACTGCCAGGCAAGATTTATCATTTCAGGCGGAACATAATCTGCCCTGCTGTCCAGCAGCAAAGCGGCGTTAAACAAAATCATTGCCTCGTTCGCTTCTTTTATGCCGGCATTTGGAGCCGTATAAAGCTGATAACCGGATTGATAAAACGCTTCAGCGGCCAAAAGCGATGTCAAATCAGCCGCAACGGAAATCGAGGCTGTAAAAGAAATTATGAAAATTATTAATGCTGTTATTTTACCGTTCATACCTTCATCCTTTGAACAGACTATCCAAATAGTAATTAACTTCTCTTATATCGACAACTTTTGATATAAATCTTTATATATTAAGTGCTTAATTTACTTTCCCTGCCCTGCGACTGCAAGAACAAATGCAAAAACTTTAACAGCCCCAGCCTCTTTCAAAACTTTTGCGCATTCGTTCAAAGTCGCTCCAGTTGTCTTTACATCATCGATCAAACAGATTTTTTTGCCTGAAAATGTGTGATTATGACGTACCGCGAAAGCATTCAGAAGGTTTTTTTTTCTTTCCGCGATCGTTACCGCCGTTTGCGTTTTTGTCCTGCGGGTTCTTACAAGGTCGTTGTTGATTTTTGCGTTAGGGAAATTTAATTTTTTTGCGATCAGATGTGATTGATTGAAGCCGCGATGAAATTCTCTCGTCCAGTGCATCGGCACTGGCACAAAATAGTCAATTTCACCAACAAATGAACTTCTTGATAACGCCTTTTGAGTAAAATCAGACAGCGTCGGCAACAAGGCGGTTTTGTCTGCAAGTTTAAATTGCAAAATAAGATTTCGCAATGGCTCTTTATAAATACCGGCACAAGAAATTGCGTCGAAATGATATTCTTCATCCTCGCACTTTGGGCAGTTGGTTTGCCATTGTTCGAACTCACCTATTTCTCTGCCGCATCTTTTGCAATATGAATCCACAATGCACATCCCTAATTTTGACGTACATTCGCCGCAAAAATATTCGTCTTCGTGGGAAATGATCGCATTACAGCATCGGCAATAATTATGCCAGATGACCTGTTCGATGTGTTTTAGGAAACGTCTTGTCGCCTGTAATATCTTCTTCACAGCGGTTCATTATAAAAACATAGGCCGAAAAATAAAGAAACTTTTATTTACTCAAAATCCCGATGCAGAATTCTGGCCATCTTCCCAAGGTAGTCTTCTCTGTCTTCTTAGCTTCAACATGCCCGTCGCCATAAAGCTGATTTGCCCTTAAATC
>Ga0154577_1084_pt2 | contig 20628 bp, 17 predicted proteins | sample RifGroF2_FD_116006 | JGI IMG/M metagenome (GOLD analysis project Ga0154577, IMG submission 116006) | Planctomycetes bacterium GWF2_42_9
TGAGCGGGCCAATAGCCGGAAGCAAAAACTGGGCTTTCAGGTCTGAAGGCGCAGTTCAGTTCGGTGAAAAAGAAGGAATGGTACAAGCTCCCAGTCATGCTTTGACAGGCAACCAGGAGACAATGCAGGCTTTCGGTACCGTACATAGAATTGATTATAATTTTAATGATCCGCACAAACATCAAATACATGGTGCATTTGAATATCTGTCAGGCGATGATCCTGACAACAACAAAAATACCGCGTTTGATCCGATGTGGGGTGAATGGCCGCAGTGGAGCGAACTTTACATCTATTCTTATATAGACGAAACGATGGTTGCTGAAACAACAAACCTGTGGAGGCTTAATGTTGGTCATAGTATGAATCTGTCAGATAATGTTACAATGAGTACAGATTATCACCTGCTTTGGGCTGATGAAAATACAGAAAAGAACAGACCGCACGCGAACGGCAGTATGGTATTTTCAAATTCAGGAAAATTCCGAGGACAGTTGGCGACATGGTGGCTGAAATATCAATTAACAAAAAATATAAAAGGGCACTTCGTTGTCGAATATTTTATTCCGGGCGGTTATTATGCACAGCAAAATCACGATAACGCACTTTGGACAAGAATTAATGTTGAATATACATTCTAAAAAAAGATATTTTTAGACTCAAAAGCCCGGTGATTGCCGGGCTTTTTTATTGGAAAAAAAGGGGGAAATTGCTATAATTACGGTTTTAGGTTAAACCAGAAGGTTCACAGATGATTTGGAATGAAGAATTCGAATGTATGTCGCCTGCGGATATTAAGCGGGTACAATCGGAAAGACTTAAAAAATTAGCAGCCTTAGTTTACAGTAATTGCAAGGTCTATAAAGATAAATTCGACAAGGCAAAGGTAACGCCTGACTCAATTCGTTCAATCGACGATATAAAAAAACTTCCCTTCACCACTAAAATTGATATGCGCGATAACTATCCTTATGGTTTATTCAGCGCCGATCAAAAAGATGTAAAAGAAATTCACGTTTCAAGCGGCACGACTGGAAACCCAACGCTTGTGGGCTACACCAAAGACGATCTCAAACTCTGGGGTGAAGTAATGGCGCGTTCGCTTGCCTGCGCGGGAGCCGAGCCGGGTGATACTGTTCAAAACGCTTACGGCTACGGTCTGTTCACCGGCGGCTTGGGAGTGCATTACGGCGGTTTGGAAATGGGGCTTAGAGTTATTCCAATGTCTTCCGGCAACACGGCGCGTCAATTAAAAATAATGCAGGACTTTCAGCCTAAACTTCTTACCTGTACGCCAAGTTATGCTTTGTATATGGCGGAAGAAGCGAAAGAATTGGGCATCGATCCGAAAAAAGGAAACTGGAAAGTAGGCGTGTTTGGCGCTGAACCGTGGACGGAAAAAATGAGAGCCGAGATTGAAGACGCGTGGAATATGCTTGCGACGGATGTTTACGGACTGTCTGAAATAATCGGGCCGGGTGTCGCGCAGGAATGTCCGCATAAAGACGGGCTGCACGTTTACAATGATGTGTTTTACCCTGAAATTATTGACGCGGATACGGGTGAAGCTGTTGCGGAAGGCGAAGACGGCGAATTGGTGATCACTACTTTGACGAAACAGGCGATTCCTTTAATAAGATATAGAACGCGAGACGTTGTAAGTATAACTTATGAAAAATGCAAATGCGGGAGAACTACGCCGCGTATTAGTAAGATCAAAGGCAGGACGGATGATATGATCGTTGTTCGCGGGATCAACGTATTCCCATCGCAAATCGAACACGTTCTGCTGGGTATAGATGGAACTTCACCGAATTATCAAATTATTGTCGATCGTCAGCAGCATCAGCTCGATGAAGTTGAAGTGCTTGTTGAAGTTGACGGCAAATTGTTCAGCGATGAAGTAAAACAGCTTGAAGAACTGAAACGCAAAATCAAAAAGGAAATCAGCGCTGTGTTGTCGATAGCCGCAAAGGTTACACTGGTTGAGCCTAAGACGATAGAGCGAAGTATTGGCAAAGCGAAAAGAGTTATTGATAAACGCCAAATGTAAGCCTTGAAAGGATGCCGAATATGAAGATTAAACAAATTTCTGTATTTCTGGAAAACCGCAAAGGAAGGCTTTATGATGTATGCTCTTTGCTTGGCAAAAATAATATAAATATACGCGCTCTTAATGTCGCCGAGACAGAATCGTTTGGCATTTTGAGGATTGTTGTCAATAAGCCCGAAGCGGCGATGGATGCATTTAATGAAGCGGGTATTGTCGCAAGGCTCACAGACGTTATCGCGGTTGAAGTTGAAGACAAGCCGGGCGGTTTGGCAGATATTTTAAAAGTGCTTTCGGATGAAGATGTAAATATTGAATATATGTACGGCTTTGTTGAAAAATCATCAGACAAAGCGTTGATGGTATTTAGATTTGATGATGTTGAGAAAGCTGCGGAAGTTTTGACGAAACATAATGTTAAAATTGTTCAGGAGCAAGGGGTTAGAGAACTGTAATGGAAATTCGTTATTGGAATAAAGAAGTAGAAACAGCATCGCCAGAGAGAATCAAAGAGATTCAGCTTGAGCGGTTGAAAAAAATAGTAGCGGCTGCTTTCAAAACACAATTCTATTCAAAGCGTCTGCCGGCGGTCGGAATAAATTCGCCGGACGATATTAAAAGTCTTGACGATCTTCGCAGAATCCCGTTCACAATGAAAGACGACCTTCGTCAAAGTTATCCGAAAGGCCTTCTAGCGGTCGATACAAGTGAAGTAGTTCGCATTCATACATCCAGCGGCACAACAGGCATACCAACAGTAATTTATTTATCAGCAAACGATCTTAACGCCGCGACAGACCTGATGGCAAGAAGTATAACGTGTACAGGCGCGGACAAAACGGATATTTTGCAGAATATGATGAGCTACGGTATGTTCACCGGCGGATTGTGTATGCATTACGGCGCTGAACGCGTTGGTATGATGGTGATACCGGCGGCAAGCGGCAATACGAAAAGGCAAGTTCAGTTAATGAAAGATTTTCGCACGACTGTACTTCACGTAACGCCAAGTTATTTGCTGCATATTCATTCAAAACTGCCTGAACTGGGAATTCCACTAAAAGATTTGGCTTTGAAGAAAGCGTTTATCGGAGCAGAGCCGCATTCAGAAAATACACGAAAAAAACTGGAATCGCTTTATAATATCGATGCTTATAATTCTTATGGTCTTAGTGAAATGAACGGGCCGGGAATTGCGTTTGAATGCCAGTATAAAAAAGATTTACATTTCTGGGAAGACTCATACATAGTTGAAATAATTAATCCAAAGACCGGCGAACTTGTTAAAGATGGCGAGCAGGGCGAAGTTGTTTTGACAAACCTGATTCGCAGTGCTATGCCTTTGATGCGGTATAGAACACGTGATTTAGCATATCTGCATACTGAACCGTGCGAATGCGGAAGAACACATAGAAGAATGTCGCGTATTATGGGCAGAAGCGATGATATGCTTATTATCAACGGCGTGAATGTTTTCCCGTCGCAAATTGAAGAAGTGATTATGAGAGTTCCGGAAGTTGGTACTAATTATCAGATACTTGTAGAGAAACAGGGCGCTTTGGACAGGCTTGTTGTGAAAGTCGAATTGTATCCCAAGATGTTTTTGGGCGAAGCAAAACAAATTGAGCAGGTAAAAGCAAGAATTTCAGACGAACTCAAAGCATCGATTACAATTAAGCCCGCGATTGAACTTCACGAGCAGGGTACGCTGCCTGTGTCCGAAGGCAAAGCAGTGCGTGTTGTCGATACTCGTGAGAAACTGTAAAGGAATACCTTATGAAACAATTACACGTTTTTGTGGAGAACAGGCCCGGCAGACTTGAAGTGATAACTGAAAACCTTCAAAAAGCCGGCATCGATATTAAAGCGTTCGCTATTCAGGACAGAACAGATTACGGCCTGATGAAATTGATAGTGGACAAGCCTCAAGATGCGTATCTTTCTTTGGCGGATTTGGGCTGTGCCTGCGCATTGAAAGATGTTTTGGCAGTTTCAGTGCCGGACAAACCCGGCAATTTAAATATTTTGTTAAGTGCGCTTTCGAAGAGTAAAATAAATATTATAGATGCACATGGGTTTGTATTGCAGCCCAGCAAGACAGGTGTTTGTATTCTTGAGATTGAAAATTACGCGCAAAGCAATGCTGATGAAGTAGTTAGAGCGGCGGGCTTTGAAATTCTGGAAGGCAATCAGCTTTATAATCTTTAGTCTTGCAAAATTGTCCGAAATGCTGTAAATTAGCCGGACTCTGGGGCTTGTAGCTCAGCGGTAGAGCAGTGGACTCATAATCCATTGGTCCAAGGTTCGAATCCTTGCAGGCCCAATAAGTTATAACTCATTTATAATTATCAATTTACTGCTTTTTAATTCATTTCTTAATTCTCAAAATATATCCTAAAAATAGCTCCCAGCGTCCAGAAAGCGTCCAGTTTTTTTGTTGGCAGTGTAAGAGCAGTGTGACTCTGGTTTGATTATTGCTTAATAGCTCAACTAAGATTAATAACCATATCTGTGGTGCCTTTGCTTATGGGAAGGAGTTGATGGCACAAGGATATTAGGCAACCGATTCGCGCTTTATGCCAGATATAATTGGTATTATCTTGTTCACAGACCTGTTACTGTCGGTCGAACATTTGAGAAAGATTATAAATGGGGGGAGCGAAATGATGTCCCATTCAGATTTGCTGACTCGTTAGCTGTATTTTTAGAACCTTGATTAAACCCCTTTATCGAGGTGTTGCATATTCTAAGTTCTTACCAGAACAACCCATAATTTTCTATTTTTATCTGCGGTCCTCGTTTTTGACCCAAAAAAAGCTTTGTATCGGTTTGGACGAAGCTTTGTTTGGCCTAAATTACCAGAAATATTAGCTGCAAGAACCTTGATTAAGCCCCTTTATCGATAGCTTATTACTGGCAATCCGCTAGGTGTATAACTTTCAGCTCATTCAAGACTTATGGTGCATTAGGTTGAAAGTCGTGCGTTTGTTTTGTATCCTCCAATTGCCTGCAAATGCAAGCAAAAGTCTAAAAGGTACGTTCTAACTGCAAGGATTACTGCAATCGCCGAGGTTAGAGAATATATATCTTACAGGAACTGCTCACGTTGGAATCGTTTGGTTAGTTTTTTCAGGATTTTTCCGTAAAGAGCTGACAGAACCAAAGGTTAATTAAGTTGTCAGTAAGAAGGGGACCTGTATGATTATTGGTTACCAAGCAGCCATTTTTTGGCATCTTCAACCTGGTCAGGTTTGAAGGCTTTTAACGGTGTCGGCCTGATGCCGCTTCCCATGAACATTAAAAGTTCCTGCTGACGTTTAGGGTCAGCAACGAGTGCTATTTTCGCAATTCTTTCACCATGCTCAAAATAAAAGCTCATGTCACTCCAATCTGCTCCTTCTTGCCAGCCTTTAAAATCTTCTACGATGACCAGAACATTTAATTTTAGTTTCTGGTCAGCAACAAGATCTTTTGCAGCAGTAGTTTGTATAGCATCCAAATCTGCCTTTTTTAGCAAACCTGTAATTTTCATTATCGTTAATGTATTCTCATCATGAACTTTAATACCCATATCTTAACCTTTGCATAAAAATTTATTTTGGGATGCTACTATAAAGATAGAGCAAATATTGCATCTCTTATCTATTCTAGGGTTAACAGATAATTATAGTATCAGATAAATTTGTATTGTCAATAAAACATAGTTTGTACAATCGGCTTAAAGGAGGTATTCATTCACCTAGCAGTAAACCTTGCACTTATTTACATATCAGAACTCGGGTCGCAAGTTATGAACCTTAAATTTGCTAAAATTGATTATCTTGTTTTTAGAAAATATATGACATTGGGTGTAGAAACTGGTAAAATACGTATTAAGAATGAATATGTTTTAAAGTCACATTAAATGACCAAAGAGAAAAAGAATCTGAGATCAGAGATTGAAAACCGTATCAGGTTTGAGACCCTTATTTCAGATATATCGGCTCAATTCGTGAGAGTAGCATCAAGTGAGGTTGACAAAGAGATAGAGCACGCATTGAGGCAGATTTTAAACTTTTTCAATGTCGACCGTTGTGGGATACTTGCAGTCCATGAGGACAAGCAATCCGTATCTATAACAAATGCCTGTTATGCGGAAGGTGTTGAACAAATATCAAAAGATATTAATTTCGTTACCTTTTTTCCATGGTCTTATGAGAAACTTATAAACGGCAAGTATGTTTTGGTATCCCGGATGACAGAATTGCCATCAGAAGCTCAACAGGACCGCCTTTCTTGGTTGGCCATGAATGTTAAATCTTCCCTGACTATACCTATGTTTAGTGCAAAAGGTATTCGGCATTTGCTTGTAATCCAATCTGTTTTTAAAGAACGCAAGTGGCCAGAAGAATTCGTACCAAGATTGACTCTTTTAGGAGAGATATTTGTTAATGCATTAGAACGCAGGAATGCGGATCAGGCTCTTCGTTTAAGCGATGCCCGCGTTGCTTCGGCGATTGAAATCGCAGGACTGGGATTCTACGAAATGACAAAGGACGGCCGGGTCAGCTTCTTCGATAACCGGATCCGGGCACTGCTCGGTTTGCCTACGAACGAGGAGTCTCGCGGGCGGGAATATTGGCTGAACCATATCCATCCGGCGGATATTCCGAAAGTGCTCCAGGCAATCAATAGAATCGGCGAAGAGAGTCTTGACTGGTTCGCTGTGGATTATAGGTATATGCATCCATCTGCTGGTACTCTATGGTTTCATCATCAGTCCCGTGTTTTCGCAAGAGACACTAGCGGCTGTGCGATACGAGTGGTCGGAGTTATCTGGGATATCACAGATCGCAAGCAGGTTGAGAGCAATTTGATTGCAAGCCGACAGACCTTGCGTGAGTTTACGAGCAGGCTGCTTACAATTCAGGAAGAGGAGCGTCGCCGCCTTGCGCGTGAGTTGCATGACGATTTTACCCAAGAGCTTGCTGTAGTGGCCATGGACATAGCAAAATTGGAGATATCGGCAAAAGAAAAAGACTCTAAGTTTAAATCAAAGCTAAAAAATATAAAAGATCATATCATAAAGCTTTCAACTGATATTCATAATATCTCTCGCCAGCTTCATCCATCTATCATTGACGATCTTGGGCTGGGGCGTGCGATTCAGTCTGAATGTTATAATTTTAGCAAGCGAACAGGGATTGTCGTAAACTATAAGCACTTAGCTTTACCATCGGCAATTAATCGAGAGATTTCTGTTGTTTTGTTCAGGATTACGCAGGAAGCACTTCGGAATATCCAAAAACACGCACATGTGAAGGAAGCTGATGTTCTTATTTCAGGCAACGAAGATAGCATTATTCTTAGGATATACGATTCAGGAGATGGATTTAATCCTGCAATTGCAAGGCAAGAACATGGTTTAGGCTTGTTTAGCATGGAAGAACGTGTACAATTGATTCAAGGCGTTTTTTCAATAGATTCTGCACCTGGCCGAGGGACAGAAATAAAAGTAGTTGTTCCATTTAAAGAAATCGATAGTGAACAAAATTAAGATACTGTTGGCAGATGATCATAAAATTATTCTTGAAGGACTAAGAGGTCTTTTAGAAACAAAATATGATATTGTTGGAATGGCTGAAGATGGGAATGCACTTGTAAAAGAAGCATTACGACTCAAACCAGATGTTATTATTGCTGACATCAGTATGCCTTCACTTAATGGTATCGATGCTATCCGGCAAATTCGGAAACAAGGATTGAACCCAAAGGTTATTTTTCTCACGATGCACAATGATGCTCTATATGCAAAAGAAGCATTAGAAATTGGAGCATCGGCTTTTGTTCTGAAACATTCAGCAGCATCAGAGCTTATTACGGCTGTCGAGGAAACTCTGAGTGGAAATAGACATATCAGTCCAGTCATTTCACAGGAATTGTCGCGTCTTGATGAAGGCAATGGTGGGAATGGTGTTTTTGAGGGCCTTTCATTGAGGCAAAGGGAAGTGCTGCAATTGCTCGCTGAAGGCAAGTCTGCAAAAGAGGTTGCCAGTATTCTGAAGATTTCACCCCGTACAGTGGAATTTCATAAGTACTCAACAATGCAGCAGCTCGGGATAAAAACTAATGCCGAAATTATCCATTTTGCCATCAAGCATGGTATAGTTTCAATTTGAACCTTAAAATTTGCATTTCATACCTAGTAATTCTACTAGTAGCATAGAACTATTTTTTATAGTAACATCTTAGCTGCACAAAATTGCAATAAGATTATTAACTATAAAGAAAGGCCTTCTATGAATAATAGTTGCATCGTTCTTGGTGATAAACATCAAAATGCACTCGAAGGACTTCGGGGATTGCTCGAAACTATTTTTGAGAGCGTAGTTATGGTTGCAGACCAGAAATCATTATTTAAAGCTTTAGATCAAATAAAACCAAACATCGCCATTGTTGATTTGTCATTGTTGGGGTATGGCGAGTCAGGAATTACCTCTGAAATCAATAAACGTTTTGCAAATATAAAGTTTATTGTTCTCAGTGATTATGATGAGCCGGATATAGTTGATGATGCCATATCCAGTGGCGTTTTAGGCTTTGTACTAAGACAATATGCGGGCACAGATTTGTTTGATGCAATTAAGGATGTTCAGCAAGGACAAATATTTATTTCAGAGGCAGTAAAAAAAATTTAAGGATAAAATAAAATGGGGCTATATGGAAAAATATTAAAGCAATCAAAATCTATTTTTATGGTAATTGCAGTCCTTTGCTGGATTTTTATCAGTGCGGATGCTTACGCCGAAAGTCTCGAGGATTTCAATACTACAAAGTTAACGGGCAACTGGGGAGGCGCGAGAACAAAACTTGCTCAAAAAGGAATCACTGTCAATATTGATGCTGTTCAAAGCCTCCAAAAAGTTGTAGGCGGCGGCGCAGACAATAAATTGCGATATGGCGGTTCGATGGATTACAGGCTCAGACTTGACTTTGACAAAATGGGCTTGTGGCCCGGAGCGTTTTTGGACATACAATTTGAGCATCAGTTTGGAACATTTATCGGCGCCGATACTGGCACAATAGCCTCCAGCAACATTGATGGGCTTTTTCCTTTACCCGATTATCGAAAGGTGAATGTGTCTGAATTTAAGTACACTCAATTTTTGTCAGAAAATTTTGCTGTATTTGTGGGTAAAATAAACATACTGGACGGCGATGATAATATATTTGCTGGTGGTCGGGGCAAAACTAATTTTATGCACCAGAATTTTGTGGTTAACCCAGTGGGCCTGGCTACCATCCCGTACTCAACTTTAGGGGTAGGAGCAGCGGTTTTTGTGCCAAGTGTTATGGTTAAAGACCCTTCTGTTTTTACATTCATGATGCTTGGTCCGGATGGTCAGCCGAATAGAACAGGCTTCGGTAAAGATTTTGAAAAAGGAGAAACGTTTATTTTTGCATATCGCCAACCGACTAAATTGTTTGGTCAGTCTGGCAGTCATACATTCAGCGGCAGCTACGGTACCAAAAATTATACAATGCTCCAGCAGGATCCAAGGCTTATTCTTCGCGGGCTGATCGAGAAGAATGTAACGTTTGCAGAAAAGGAAAGTTCATGGAGCTTTATGTATAATATGCATCAATATATCTACTCCGAGAAAAAAGATGAAACACAGGGGTTCGGCCTTTTTGCACGTTTCGGTGCCGCCGATGACAAAACAAACCCACTTGCTAGATTCTACAGTATCGGTCTGGGCGGCAAGGGTATGTTTAATGGTCGAGATAACGATACGTGGGGCTTAGGATATTTCTATATGCAGCTTTCAGATAAATTAGGCAGGGTTATACAACGTGACTTCGGCGACTCAGATGGATATGAACTTTTCTATAACATAGAAGTTACAAAATGGCTACACGTAACACCTGATTTTCAAATCATTAACCCGAGCAATAAAAATGTTGATACCGCGTATGTTGCGGGCATAAGAACTAAAATAGATTTTTAATTATCCAATACTAAGGAGTAGCATTATGAGTGTGCAAGATAATAAACACCGTTCGCATCTTCCGATGCGGAACACTACTAAGCCCGGCTTTATCGCCTATGATGCAAAAGACTTAGACCACAAGACGAACCCGATCGAACAATTGCGTCCGCCCAAGGGATCGCCAAACATCCTTATCGTCTTGCTAGACGACGCGGGGTTTGGTTCATCCAGTGCTTTTGGGGGACCATGCAACACGCCAAATGCTGAGAAATTGGCTACAGGCGGCCTGAAATTTAACCGCTTCCACACTACAGCGATCTGTTCTGCGAGTAGGCAGGCGCTTTTGACAGGCCGCAACCACCATTCTGCAGGTATGGCTGGGATCACCGAAATCGCCACAGGCGCGCCAGGTTATTCTTCGGTACTCCCAAATTCCATGTCGCCACTGGCCAAAACCCTGAAGCTTAACGGCTACAATACGGCACAGTTCGGCAAGTGCCACGAAGTACCCGTCTGGCAGACCAGCCCGGTTGGTCCCTTCGATCAGTGGCCCACTGGTGGCGGCGGCTTCGAGCATTTCTACGGATTCCTAGGCGGCGAAGCGAACCAGTGGTACCCGACCCTCTATGAAGGTACGACTCCGGTCGAACCGCAGAAAACGCCTGAAGAGGGCTATCACCTTGTAGATGACATGACCAACAAGGCAATCAACTGGATCGGACAGCAGAAGGCGCTAGCTCCCGACAAGCCTTTCTTCGTCTACTTCGCTCCGGGTGCCACCCATGCGCCTCATCACGTGGCGAAGGAGTGGGCCGACAAGTACAAGGGCAAGTTCGATGAAGGCTGGGACAAATTACGTGAGCAGATTCTTGCCAACCAGAAGAAGCTGAGCGTCGTCCCGCAGGAATGCCAGCTTTCGGCTCGTCCCAATGATGTTCCGGCCTGGGACGATATGCCGGAGGCGTTCAAGCCGGTATTGCGCCGCGAGATGGAGGTTTACGCGGGCTTTATGGAATACACCGATCACCATGTGGGCCGTATTTTTGACTTTCTGAATAAGCTAAACATCCTCGATGATACGCTTATCTACTACATCATCGGCGACAATGGTGCATCGGCTGAGGGAAATATCAATGGTTGTTTCAACGAGATGAGTTACTTTAATGGACTACAGCAGTTCGAGACGGCCGAGTATCTAATGGAACGGATCGACAAGCTCGGCGGCCCGGAATCCTACAATCATTTCGCGGTGGGTTGGGCGCATGCTTTGAATACTCCTTACCAATGGACCAAACAGGTCGCCTCGCATTTCGGCGGCACCCGTAACGGAACTATCGTCCACTGGCCTAAAGGAATCAAGGTTAAAGGCGAGATACGTTCACAGTTCTGCCATGTAATCGACGTTGCACCCACTATTCTCGAAGCGGCCGGCATTCCCGAGCCGGTCTCTGTAGACGGTATTCAACAGGATCCGATAGAGGGTGTCAGCATGCTCTATGCATTTAACGATGCCAAGGCGGCGGAACGGCATGAGACACAGTACTTCGAGGTCATGGGCAACCGCGCCATTTTCCATAAGGGATGGACGGCTGTAACCAAGCACTACACTCCGTGGATAATGGGCCCACGGCCGGCACTCGACGATGATGTCTGGGAACTCTATGACACCAACAACGACTGGAGCCAGTCTAAAGATTTGTCTAGAGAGAATCCGCGGAAGCTCATGGAACTGCAACGGCTTTGGTTAATCGAGGCTGCACGCTATAAAGTGTTGCCGCTTGATGATCGCATGATGGAGAAGATTAATCCCGACACCGCCGGACGCCCGGTGCTGATCAAAGGCAAGACACAGATGCTTTTCAGTGGTATGGGTCGCTTATCGGAAAACTGCGTTCTTAACCTGAAGAATAAGTCGCACTCGGTCACGGCCGGAATCGTGGTGCCGGAGAAAGGGGCTGAGGGAGTGATCATTTCGCAGGGCGCAAATATTGGCGGCTGGAGCCTGTACGTCAAGGAAGGCAAACTTAAGTACTGTTACAACTGGGGCGGATTCAAGCATTTCATCGTGGGTTCTGAGACTGCTATCCCAGCGGGCGAGCACCAGGTGCGAATGGAGTTCGCATACGCTGGCGGGGGCTTGGGCAAGGGCGGCGTGGCTACCCTCTTCGTCGACGGCAAAAAGGTTGGTCAGGGAGACATCGGAGCGACGCTGGCGATGATTTTCTCGGCGGACGATGGATGCGACGTGGGTGAAGATAGCGGCGCGCCAGTGTCGCCGGAATACAAGGCGGGTGATAACCGTTTCAACGGTGAGATTAAAGGTATTCAGCTTGCGATCGCTGACGCCGCGGAGAATGCGGATCACTTCGTCAAACCTGAAGATGCTATACATATGGCGATGGCGAGACAGTAAATAGATTTAGAATTGATGCCCAAGCAAGCCTATCGATTGAAAGTGAGGATGGCAATGACCAATAACGAACTGTTACCGACACTGGCATTTACCGGCGGAACAAAGGCGATTACCATGACTCCGGTTGTTGGTACGCCGCAACGGCAATACGCCGAGATGTTTGTTCCGGGTGAGGAGCCGCTCGAGGATGGCGAGCTGCGTGTGACGGTGCTCGGCAGCGGCAATCCATGGCCGACCCGCGCACAAGCCTCGGCCAGCATTCTTGTCGAAGTCGGCAATCCTGAGCGGGACATTCTGGTTTTTGACCTGGGGACAGGTTCCTTGGCGAACTATGCGAGCCTGAAGTTGCCGGTGAACCAGCTCAATAAGGTTTTTATTAGCCACCTGCACGCCGACCACATGGGCGATGTCCTTACTCTTAGCGGAAGCTTATCAAAAGTAGGGCGTGCCGATGGCCCGGTCTATGTGTGGGGCCCCAGCGGGACGGAACCCCGGCTTGGTACGGAACACTTCTGCAAAGCGATCGAAGATGTTCTCGCTTGGGACACTGCAGCCGGGAATGGCGCCATAAATCCAGAGAGCATGAAGATAGTAGGGTCCGAGTTTGACTTCAGTAAGACCCAGGTTGTCTACGAAAAAAACAGCGTAAAAGTAACATCGTTCCCAGTCGTTCACTGCATCAGCGGTGCCGTGGGATATCGTCTTGATTTCGCCGGTTTGTCGTTAGGTTTTTCAGGCGACACCCGTCCATGCTGGCCGCTCGTGCGCGCTTGTGAAGGAGTAGACCTGCTAATTCATGAATGTTTTCCACCTGCAAAAGCACTGGCGGCTGCGTCTGGACTTTCAATTGAGCGCGCTACAATTGCGCTCAATGCCGCACATACCTCACCGAAGGCCGCCGGCAAGGTGTTCAACCTAGTAAAGCCACGTTTGGCTGGCCTTTGGCATACATTGCTGTCGCCAGAAGTGGTCTCTATGCTTTTTGCAGAGCTTGGCGAGGTGTACACAGGTCCGGTAGTCCAGACCCAGGATCTGACGGTTATCAACATCACTAAGTATGCCGTGATCTGTCGGCAGGCGAAGGTGGTGGATCAGTTGCCGCCGATAGCGGGTCAACAGCGCATAGCCTTTAAGCCGGTCGCAGTTTCGCCCCCAGAATGGTGGGCAGAGGCGCTTATCCCGATAGACTATCCATCTTGTCGGTAAGCTTAATAACTTTTGGCTGGCCTGTGATCGGCTCATAAAAAAAGGAAATAAAAAAAAATTGATTGAACATAGAAACTATTGTAGAAGGCAAAATGACTAAATCTGATATCCTCCAAACGTTTCACGTTATGGCCAAGCCTACGGGTGCGGATTGCAATCTGGACTGCGAATACTGTTTCTTCCTGAAAAAAGAAGGGCTTTATCCTGGCAGCGATTTTAGAATGTCGGATTTAGTGCAAGAGGCTTATATCAAGCAACTTTTTGCAGCCCACCATGTTCCGCAGGTGACTGTGGCCTGGCAGGGCGGCGAGCCAACGCTGATGGGTCTGAATTTCTTTAGGCATTCCATATATCTCCAAAAAAAATATGCCAAGCCTGGTACCCGCATCGAGAATACTTTTCAAACAAATGGTATACTACTTAATGATGAATGGTGTCAGTTCTTTCGCGAAAATAATTTTCTTATTGGCCTGAGTCTGGATGGTCCTAAGGAACTTAATGACTTCTATCGCAAAGATAAAGCAGGCAATGGAACATTTGACAAGGTTATACGTGCTGTCGGGTTGCTCCAGAAGCACAACGTAGAGTTTAATATCCTTTGCACAGTCAATTCTAAAAATGCTGATCATCCCCTTGATGTTTATCGTTTCTTCAGGGACCAGCTCGGTGCGCATTATATACAGTTCATTCCGATTGTCGAGCGGGATAATGAAAGCGGATTTCAGGAAGGCAGCAAGGTTACTGAACGATCCGTTCGGCCAGAACAGTGGGGACGATTCCAGATTGAGATATTCGATGAATGGGTCAAACGCGATGTGGGAAGCACCTTTGTTCTCAACTTCGATGGTGCGTTGGCGGGCTGGCTTGAAATGGCTGGAACTGTATGCATTTTCGGGCCTACTTGCGGACAGGGGATGGCCTTGGAACATAATGGTGATTTATATTCCTGCGACCATTTCGTCGAACCAAGGCATCTTTTGGGTAACATACTGGAAAAATCTATCGCGGAAATGGCGGCTTCCGAAAAACAAATAAAATTTGGGCAGAATAAGTGCGACACGTTGCCGCAATACTGCCGCAATTGCGAATTTATTCATATCTGTAATGGCGAATGTCCAAAGAACCGCTTTTTAAAAACGCCTGATGGCCAGGATGGTTTAAACTATCTATGTGAGGGATTCAAAGTATTCTTCAAGCACGCCGGCATGCATATGCAAATTATGGCTGAATTAATACGGGAAGGCAAACCGGCAGAGGAAATCATGAATATAGTTGGAAATTAATCTTGTTATTTGGAGGTAAAGATGCCAGAAATAAAAAAAACAGCCAATGCGCTTGCCGAGGAACGTAATGATATGGCCCTTGAGCGTACGTCGATGGCTAACGACCGTACTCTTATGGCGTGGACACGAACTTCTCTTTCGATGATAAGCTTTGGATTTACTGTTTTTAAATTCATGCAGTATATGCAGCAGGAAGGTAAGATGCTTGTAGTTAAAACTGAAGGAGGAGCTCAACGTTTTGGGCTGACTTTAATAGCTGTTGGGATCATTTCTCTAATCATCGCCTGTGTTCAATACTGGCATCTTGCCAAGAAACTTAATCCAAACAGGAAGTGGTATTTAAATTTAGCTTTTGCTAATGCTGCATTTATGGGGCTCCTTGGATCGTTGGCCTTAATAAATGCTTTATTTAAGATCGGTCCCTTTTAGAAAGTGAAGGATAATTAAATAGGATCTTTATTCCTGAAACATGGCTTATGCTGCATTATTGTTTTAACAGGCGAGAACTAAAAATATAAGGAGATTTTAATGGATCCGCTATCTAAGACTTTTACATTAATATTCCTGATTACCACTATGGCGGCTATCGGACTTAAGGTAACGACGGGTGAAATTATATCGGCATTTTCTGACCGTAGTCTTATGATACGCTCTCTGTTGGTCAATTTGATTCTTGTCCCGCTCCTTGGCCTGGTGCTGATAAAAATCGTTCCTATGAGTCAGGATGCCAAAATTGGTATACTGCTTTTGGCCGCGGCTCCGGGGGGACTTAATGCCATCCAATTCACCAGCAAGACCAAAGACGCTCTTTGCTATGCCGCCTCGCTTCTTTTTATTCTAACATTGCTGTCGGTTCTGCTATCTCCTATTATTGCCGGCTTTATTCTTCCCATTGAAATATCAATTTCATTGCCGTATGGGAACGTTATCAGGTTTCTGCTTCTCTATCTTCTTTTGCCTCTGATGTCAGGTCTTGTGATTCATCGTTTATCAAAGCAAATTGCGGGAATCCTATCTAAACCTGCGGCTATTTGCGGTACATTTTTCTTCGTAGTTGTTGTTATTCGCATGCTGGCACAAAGAAAACAAGCAATGGCCGCTATGAGTAGTGTAGAAATAGTGACGATGATAGGGTTCATTATTTTAATGATGATAATTGGCTGGCTTGCAGGCGGACCGTCAAGCGAAACTCGAAGAGTACTTGCTACAGCTACGAGCATGAGAAATGCTGCGTTGTGTTTTATTATAGCGACTAATGGATTTCCGGACACAAACGTTATTGTAACTGTAGTTGCCTTCAGCGGCTTGATGATATTTCCAAATATGCTCTTTACCGTCTACGGAATTATTAAAGAAAGAAAATCTTCAAAAAACAATTTTAAAACTATCGTGGTGTAAATTTAATGAATATATTTATAAAGGATTAATATCATGAAAAACAACTTTAACAATTCTACTGTGTGGTGTCTTGTTATTTTGATTGTTGCCCCTGTTTGGGCAGTTTCACCAGACCCCAATGCCGGGCCTGTGTTCAGCCAGGAAGAGCTTGATCAAATTCTTGCGCCGATTGCTCTTTATCCTGATTCATTGCTTTCGCAGATTCTGATGGCTTCGACTTATCCGCTCGAAATTATACAGGCTGATCGATTGGTCAGGCAGAACAAAGACCTTAAAGATGAAGCTCTTGCCGCTTCACTTGAAAAAGAGACATGGGACCCGAGTGTTAAATCGCTTGTGAATTTTCCGCAGGTGCTCACAATGATGAGCGAGAAACTCGATTGGACACAAAAGCTCGGTGATGCATTTCTTGCACAGCAGAAAGATGTAATGGATACAATTCAAAAGCTACGCAAAAAAGCACAGGAGCAGGGCAATCTCAATATGACCGAGCAGCAGATAGTTAAGACCGAACCTAATGTCATCATCATCGAATCCTTAAGTTCAGAAGTTATTTATGTCCCAATGTACGATCCTACAGAGGTCTATGGAACGTGGTGGTATCCTGAGTATCCGCCTTATTATTACTATCCGCCGGGATATGTTGCAGCTCGGGGGGTCGCTTTTACTTCAGGAGTCGTTCTTGGTGCGGCATGGGGCCATGCATGGGGCCACACTGACTGGCATGGTGGTAACATAGATATCGATGTCAGCCGAAATCTCAATCTAAACCAGAATATAAATCGAGGAGTATATGCAAAGCAGTACTCGGCAACAGGCAAAGGCGCTGGCGTCTGGCAGCATAACCCTGCGAATCGTAAAGGTGTTGCTTATCGGGATCAGGCGACTGCACAGAAGTTTAATCGCGCTTCAACGTCTGATGCCATAAAATCACGTGAGGCTTTCCGCGGCAGATCCGAACAGGGAAGGCAAGACCTTGCACGTGGCGATGCCGACACATTCAAAGACCGTCAGCAAAATGTCGGCCAGCGAGAGGCCTCTGGAAGAATAAGCAAGCCAGCAACTCGCAATACGCAGAACGTTGATTCTTTAAATCGGGGCAATGCGTTTCAGGGTGTGAATCAAGGTAGTTCTGCTAGAAATTTCAGCAGCCGTGGAAGTTCAAGTCGCCAAAGCATGTCAAGACCGAGCAGTAGCGGCCGCAGTCGTCCAAGTGGAGGTGGGGGAAGGAGATAGTCAGGCTATGGCTCAATCATTATTAAATATACTTTAATGGAGAAAAATATGGTTTCAGGAATGAATGATAAAAAAATAACTTTGTATCACATTAGAATCGTTGTTATCGCTGTGATTGTTATGGTTTTTGCCTTTGGTGAGTCGGTTTTGGCAGTTCCAAAACAAAAAGTTTTTGATACTGGTCAGGAAGGTGTTAACGCTTTAGTAAAAGCCGTTAGAGAGGGTAATAAAGAGGAGTTGCTGGCAATCTTTGGCGCCGATGCAAATGATCTTATATCTTCCGGCGATGCGGTTGCTGATAAGCAAAAACTTGAAATGTTTATAAAGGCTTATGATGAACAGAACAGTGTTGCTCCCGAAGGAGAGAAACTTGTTCTTATTATTGGTAAGAATTCCTGGCCATTTCCTATTCCAATTGTTAAACGGGCAGAAAAGTGGGTTTTCGACACGAATAGCGGAAAAGAAGAGATGCTGAACCGTCGAATTGGGCAAAATGAACTAGACACCATTCAGGTAATGCTCGCCATTGTTGATGCCGAGCGTGAATATGCAATGAAAGACCACGATAAGAACGGTATCCTCGAATATGCTCAAAAATTCAAAAGTGATCCAGGGAAAGAAAACGGACTTTACTGGGAAACGAAAGAAGGACAAGAGCCAAGCCCACTTGGACTGTTCATTGCAAAAGCAAAGGATGAAGGTTACTTCAGAAAAGACTCTTCCGAAAAACCTCAGCCATATCATGGCTATTTCTACAGGATTCTAAAAGCACAGGGAGAAAACGCTGTTGGTGGGGCATTTGATTATATCGTGAACGGCAAAATGATTGGAGGTTTCGCTATAGTTGCTTATCCTGCGGAGTATGGAAATTCAGGCGTTATGACATTTATAGTGAACCATGATGGTGTAGTTTATCAAAAAGACCTTGGAGAAAGTACTGAAAAAGAAATGGAGCGTATGAAGATGTTCGATCCAGATAAAACATGGACAAAGGAACAGTAGGTTTGATTGATCTCAAGAATGATTTTACTTGCCACTAATAGTTGTTGTTTATTGTTTTTATATAAGCTATTAAATCTATAAACTGTGATAAGGAATATTAAATGTTTTCAGATTTTAACTTTGACAAAATTCCGCTTCCTGTGTTTTTTATTTTTGCGGTTATTATTGTTCTTATATCAATCCAAATTGGAAAACTGTTAGGCCAAAATATAAGACGCAAGCCTGATCATGAATCTGAATCTTCACTTGGTTCTGTCATTGCAGCAACATTAGGTCTGCTTGCTTTTATGCTTGCCTTTACCTTTGGAATTACAGAACAGCGTTACCAAGCCCGCAAAGACCTTCTTCTTGAAGAAGTTAAGGCAATTGAAACCACATATCTTCGTGCCCAGTTATTGCGGGAACCGCATTTAACTGAAACTCAAAGTTTGCTGCGAAAATACGTCAATTTACGTGCTAACTATGTAAAAGAAGGTCATTATCAGAAAAAGGAAACGTTTCGAGGTTTAATTAAAGATACAGAAATCGTTATTGGGAACTTGTGGTCACATGCTAGAGCTTTAGCTGACGCTGACCGCAGTTCAGAAATTGATGCTCTATTTATCAGTTCTCTTAATAATGTTATTGAAATCCATAAAAGTCGTGCTACGGTATTTCAATATAGAATTCCATTGGTTATTTGGATTGTTTTATATCTTATAACCATCCTGTCAATGTTCACAGTAGGTTATCAGGAAGGTTTGACAGGCAAAAAAAAATTTAGAATCGCTATAGTACTAGCATTAACTTTTTCAATTGTGATTCTTCTTATTGCGGACCTTGATCGTGGAACCGGTATTATGTCTGTATCTCAGAAACCCTTGTACGAACTTCAGGAGAAACTTAATTCTCAAATGCCGCCGACAGATGCCAACCAGCTTTTTGAGTCTAATAAATAAAAAAATAAAGATGGCACATAGAAATAAAATTTCAAAAATATGGCAATAGCATCCTTCAGACCAATCTTGTTTTTTTTCTGAAGTATATTGCCGAAATGGACAGAAAGCGATGGATGCGGGGTGGTCAAGGTGGGGTAACGATAATCTCATTGAATAGACTTAAGTAAATGGCTTATTCGCTGAATGCTGCATAGACTCAGCAAGAAGTTTTGATGCTATAAAGGCTCACTATTGGGCTGCATAAAAATGCAGCATAACAATATGTAACCAAGGCCGCCGGCCCCGACAAGTCCGGGCAGGTTTAACGGTAAAATAGTTGGTGCATCTTCAGAAGGCTTTGAAAACAAAGCTGATTGCCAAAACAACGCGGAACGCAATAGAAAGCCACTACGCTAATTCTCCAACCAAAATAGTGCCTTGTTTTGCGGCCTGTTTTAGAGCGCTTTCCCAAGATGAGGCACTAATTCGTTTACCCACATACTCTCCATCTTTTTTTATTATCTTAGTAATATAAATCTTCAATTACATACCTTTTTTATCCATAAACCCTAATCTATGACATTCCGAATTTTAAAGATTTATAAAAGGCGATATGAATACACTAGAACTCATAATCCATTGGTCCAAGGTTCGAATCCTTGCAGGCCCAATAAGTTATAACTAATTTATAATTATCAATTTACTGCTTTTTAATTCATTTCTTAATTCTCAAAATATATCCTAAAAACAGCTCCCAGCGTCCAGAAAGCGTCCAGTTTTTTTATATTGGCAGTAACGAACTTTTGAAGAATTTTCTTAATAAAAATCATACCAAGAATGTTATCAAATTATTGTCCAATTTCTGATGAATTATTAGCCGCTTAAAAAAAGATAAATGTGACTAATCAGAGCAAATTAGGGCTAACATGAGTAGATAAGTCGGGCTTATAACTGTAAACCTGCTGGTAAGCCGCTGGTGCTGCCTGTGAAAGGTTCTGGTGGGTTGTTTATTTGATTAATTAGCCAGAAATCTTTAATTATTTACAATTTCAGCAGTTTTCATCTGGTTTTCGTCTGATAAATAAAAGAAAAGACTTTCTCTCTATGTAAAAAATTGTTGTAAATAGAATTATGTTGTTTTACTATTAACAGG